>Ga0214473_10000505_pt1 | contig 55124 bp, 43 predicted proteins | sample RVTome_7_FD_203509 | JGI IMG/M metagenome (GOLD analysis project Ga0214473, IMG submission 203509) | Soil microbial communities from uranium-contaminated site in the Upper Colorado River Basin, Wyoming, United States - RVT98D197 | ecosystem: Environmental > Terrestrial > Soil > Contaminated >... | reverse complement strand
CCCAAGCTCGGCTCCGGCACGGTTCACGGCGTGGATTTCCATCGCATCCCTTTCACCGAAGCCGGCACGTACAACGCCTCCAACAAACCATCCGCTTCCGAGCGGTCCAGGTCGCAGGGAGAGGTCACGCACGTCGGCCGTCAATTCGATCGTTTCGACCTGTCCTGAAGGAAGGAATCGTGTAATTCGCCGCAGTCCGAGATCAAGTGCTTCAATCGTATCCGCCCGTGGCCAAGCAGCCATCAAGTACTGGAACTCGCCGGGACCTTGTCCCTTTCCACCCAGTGTCGACCGGTAAACCCCGTCTGGATTAAAGATCCTGATCTCGCCCGTGCTTGTAAGAGGAACAGCGACCGCTCCGTCTGGCAACAAAAACGGAGTGACCACTTGGTCAAGGGTATGCCCTGGCGTCTCAGACATACCCCCGATCGTAAGAATTGGCGAGGCTTCAACATGAATAGGAGCATCGGCGGCCGCTGAAACTGAGGATCTAGCCTCCCCGCTTCCGTCACTACACGCTACCACTATTATCCCAAGCATGTACAGCAAGTGCTCCAATCGACCAAAGCAGCTACGTCGTGTTTTCATGTGACCTGCAATTCGGGTTTCAAGACGCCGATTGAAGCACTCTAACATCCCTTGATTTGAGCTGCAGACCCCGCTTGGCGCCCCAGTACTAGGAGCAGCCCTCCTGCCAGCCACCGCCCGCATACCGACGGACGACTGTCTGACTGCTCCAAATCATTGTTAGGAAGTGAGCAGTTCGTTGACTTCCTCAACCCTGAAGATTTCAATCTGCTGCAGTAGACCAGCGAAAATTGATTTGATGCGATCGGCGGCCAGCTACATTAAAATTGATCCGTCCCATATGGTGCACAACATTACTTGGAACCCAGTGTCCCCCGAGTGGAAGGTTAAAGCTTCGTGGCACAGTACCAATCTGAAGGTTCAAGAAGAAGCGCAATCCGTGAAATTGGATCAGCGCGGCGGCCACGTCGCCCGCATTGTCGAGCAGCGTCGATATTTCGACCCGCTCTTGGAACGAAAAATCCTCTCTGGAAGACACCACTCCGTACAGTCCAAGCGGAGGCTCAAGGCTGGCTTCTCCGAAGGCAGCCCTTACAAAAGCCTCCGGGGGCTTGGCAAGAGGAGTTCTGTCGATCGCCCACTTCCCACCCGCGCTTCGGCTTGCCCCGAGGTTAATTACCGTCTTCAGAAACCAGCGTTCTAGTCTGGCCCCGTCGGCCTCGTATTCGACAACCTTCCACTTCTTGCGTACCAGCGCCTCTCCACGGATCTTGAAGAGCCTACCCGACCTCCGGATGTATTCGAAGAGATCCCCACCTGCCGCATCAACGTCTGAAAGACCTGAATTGTGAGTTCTGCAAAGTACCTTGGCAGTCAATTTCGCAACCGGCACCTTCTTGACCTCATGCCGGCACCATGGAAAGCCTGATACATCAAGGACCCCGCCATTCCAAAGATTTGCCGATACGACGTGCTCGCGGCTGATCTGATCATCACAGCCACCCAGCGGCTCCGCCCAACACTTACGCAGCGCCATCGATTCGCCGGATTTCAATCAAAGGATGCAAGCGCTCCTCATGCTTGTCTCCCGGATTCCATCGCTCACTTCCTAACATGCTTGATTTCAGCTGCGCGCTCCGCCAGCGCCCGCACCCCTAGCCGAGACGGAGCTGCAATTCAGCACCCGAGACCTGGGGCGCATCTGCGTGACTGCTGCAAATCATTGTTATGCGGCGGTTCTATTCGTTAAGGGTTCGAGCTACATCCCGGTGCCTGCGTCATCTTCTTAGCGAACATCGAGCTCAACCAAACTCACCACATCAAACTCGTTTCGCGTCGTACCGATGAGGCGGCTACCTCGGAGAGTGAGCACGCTGATGTTCGACGGTAGTTCCACCACCCTCCGGGCTATTCCGGTTGAGTCGAAAACCACCCAGTGCTGACCAGAGCCACCTTGGACATTCGCAATTCGCACCCAGAGGCTGCCGTCGGTATTTGGGCGAATCCCCGTGAATACTGGATGGAAATCAGGACTCGGAACCTCGCTCAGCCGCCGCCGAAGGACAGGCCGCATCTCCTCATCGGCATCACTAATCACCGCGGCCTTGTAGGCCTCTACCTCTTCCTCCGTGACGGAGCGCTCAAGGGGTAGCCGGATTTCAAGCTTCCGACGTCCCTCCAAGGTTGTATGGAATAGCTTTCCAGAGCTACCGTCACCTGCCCAAATCCCATCGGAGACCGCCGTATAGCTGGGGCAATTCAAAAATGGAATTGGAACCGGTTGACCATCGCTCGCACGGAAGGACGGACAGCTCAATACGTGGTCGATCGTATCATGCTCTCGAAATGTCCCGTTCGCGCGAACCAAGGGGATTGCTGTTTGATTGAAAGGCCCGACCCGTTCACCCCCTGAAGTGCCAGGCATCACCGACGGCAGGAAAGTGCCATCGGGAAAGGCATCGAGGACGTAAGGAACGTACATGGCAAACGCCCACTGCTCCGTACCAACAAACTCAAGATCTGGAGTCAGCCGAGCCACACGGCGATTCCCTGAATCCCAGACAATGATCGTGTCGCCACTCAGTAGGTCAGCGAACTGCAGGTTTCCGAATTCTTCAGGACCGCCCCCTCGGCCCCCAACCGCCTTCATAAAGGCGCCCTCGCCATCGAAGCGTCGAAGCTCCTCCGATTGGCCCTCGGCAATGACAATGCCTCCTGGGACTGGCATCGCAGCCACAACGTGCGTGAGAAGATATGCGTCCTCCCCATCCACTTCACCGATTCGGTACACGGGCTCATCTGCCACGACAGCCCGGGGGAGCTCATCACGCCACCCATCAACGTATGAGACGACCCTTACTCCTGCCGAGTCCACAACTTCGTAGGCATTGTTGGAATCGACTCCTCCGCATCCCACTACCAGAACGCAGAGACCACCCGAAAGGCGTTGAAATGAAATCATAAGCAATTAGTTAAGATCCCGTGCGGTGTGGCCACAACATTCGTTCGCCGCATAACATCCCTTGATTTCAGCTGCGCGCCCTGCCAGCGCCCGCATCCGAGACCGAGGCCGCGCTTCCAACCAGCGCCTGATACTTTCGAGGCGAATCTGCGTGACTGCTGCAAATCATTGTTAGCCAGAGCCATTCTACGCGTCCAGTTCCCTGCGGAAAAGGCCTGTCGCTATTCGGGCGATACCTGCGAACGGCGCCGGGCGCTGCCCGGGCTGGTCGATGCAGAGCCCAATCGTGTAATTCATGTAAATCCCAAGTTCGTCGCGGAAGTGCGTGCGCTTGCCCGCACAACCGGGCTGGACCAATTGGAGCCGCGGCTGATTAGACGGGCCCGTCACTCACCTTTGAAGTGTCGCATGACAGTATCCTTCGCCCAGAATCCAAATCGACCGAGCCCGTATACCACAGCCGCGACCACTCCAGTTCCTGCAACGAGCCCTACAGCGTCAGAGCCCGCCACCCCGTCCGAGGCGATCGCACCGGCCCACCAGATGACATAGGAAACTGAAGCGGTGGCAATGAGCGCAGTAACGGACCACTTCGTCACGGAATTCGCAGCGGCGGCCGCGTCTTCATTCATCTCGTGATACGCGGCGTCCACTGCGGTCACACTAATTCCAGCTTCCTCGGCGACACTCCTAATCTCATGGAGCGTAAGGGAACCAGTACCATCAGAGTCAAGTTCTGCGGCGCGACGGAGCACGCTCTCCACCTTTTCCGCAGGGAGCCGTGTCAACTCGGATTCGTCGGGATGCATTGCTCCTCCTCTGTAATTACCTCGCGGTTCCTCTAGCGGCCGAATGCCCATCACAGGTTCATCCGCGTTTACGAACACGCCTCAGCCACAAATGATAGGTCGGTAACTCCCTTTTCAGTCCAGGGTTCTGGCTAACATGCTTGATTTCTGCTGCGCGCCCCGCCAGCGCCCGCTTCCTCTGATCGGGGCGGAGCTCCAAGCCAGCGCCCGATACTGTGGAGGCGAGTCTGCGTGTCAGTAGCAAATCATTGTTAGCACGCAGGTGCCAGCCCTATCGTGCCCTTTCGAACACTGCCCAATAGTAAATGGATGCTACGGCCGTTACGGCCTTTTATTTGCGAGCGCATTGCGGAAAACTGGGACAACGAGTTCCTGTAAACAGGGCGCACTTGAATTCTATTACCGGAGCCCGGCTGTGCCATACCAAAGATCCCCCCACAAACCAGGAGGCTGCGTCTCCAACTCCCTTGATGCTCGACACCAGCGACTTCCGATGCCACCAAATACCTGTCCTGCTCACCTCCCGATGGAGCCGAGCAAACTGCTGCCCTAAAATCGGTGGCTGGTGGTGTCGAGAGGAGCTCCCTCAGGTTCCGCTTGGCAGTCCTGCCACGACCCGAACACCCGTGCAGTGCGCATTGAGACAAAGGCTGGGTCAGGCTGGTCGATTGAACCAAACCCAACCGCTTTGCCAGGATACACCCCAACGCAATTAGTAGCGAGGCTAAATCCACCGTAGTAGTCACCCTGAAGACCGTCCGCCCGCATGAACACCACAGCCTGGTGGCCTTCGGTGTCCAAACCGACGATGGAAAACTCTAGGTCCTGCCCGACCTCAAACGTACATGACAGTTCCCGGCCCGGATGGTTCCAGTTGCATTGCCGCGCCCCCTCCACTATGGCCCTAGTTTCATGCCGCTCCTGGGCACTCGTGCACGTCCATGACGCTAACAAAATTAGTAAGCACACCGTCGCTCGTTGCCACTTTCGCTCTCGTGGGCCCATTCCTATACCCCAATTTGTTCAATATCCCTGCGTGCTAACGAGTTTGATTTCAGCTGCGCGCCCCGCCAGCGCCCGCCCTCTTGACCGAGACGGAGCTGCAATTCAGCACCCGGTACCTTCGAGGCGAATCTGCGTGTCTGCTGCAAATCATTGTTATAGAGCCGTTCTTGACAGTTCGAGCCCACAACCCAACTTCGTGCTGGACGCGATCAACTCCGGAATACTCCGGCCGGGAAGACTCGCGATGACCGAAACCCCGTCATTGTAACTACAGCGGAAAGGCACAACGCAATTTTCGGCCCTTTACTCTCCAACGAATTAGTCCATCTGCCCAGTGCATCCGGTCTGTTGCCACACCGGGCCGGCATGATTCGCTTTTCAACATTGATTCATGCGCGTCGGACTGCTTCACAAATCCGGCTCTATAACATGGTTCTATACTGCGTCTCCCCCACCCATCCCCCGGAATTTGGCTGCGGCAACCCTCGCCGCCAGTCGGTGTAACGCTCACACGTGGCAGTCGCATCCGCCGTGCGCAATGCCCCGGGCGCCAGGCGGTGCGAGTCGATCGTGGCCGGTCGGCGCTGCGTAAGCGCGGGCTTGGCGGATGGCCTTATGCAGAAGGCGGCGGCCGCATAAAGCGCGATACGTCGATCGTGGGCGCTGCGGCATAAGTCCCCGCTTTGCTGGTTCGATTCGATCAATCCGCCCAGCCGCCTGCTGCCCTATGCCGCCGCCCGCGACAGGGCATCGTGGCCCTCCCGTTCCGCGGTTGCGGGCACTACGCGGGCCCCTGGCTTACAGCAGCAAGCCAATGGGAGGCGGCGTGGCTGTCCCGCGGCGGCGATCGCCCGGACCACGTGGCCGCGGGGCGTGAATGCTGGGCAGGCGTGGAGGCTTCCGGGCGTCGTCGCATAGCTGCTGGACGGGTGGAGGACGCCCCTCCATGCCGGAACATGCGCGTGCTGCGCCACACGTGCGCGCCCGAGCTGCGGAGGTTGGCTGCCAGGGCAGGTCCGGACGGGTCCGGTGGCGGCGGAATCTCTGCGGGACCTGGGTGCGGGGCGCCGTCGGGGACGGAGGCCCGCTGTGTGACTTCGTGCAAGGTGGGACGCGGTCCCGTGTGCGTCAAGCCAGGCTCAGCGCCCCCCTTCAACGAGGTCGTACACCACCACGCTCGGATACCCGTCCGCCTCCGTGACCACCGCCATCCGCCCGTCTCGGATCACGGGGCTCGGCAAGGTCGGCAAATCGGGGATGAGCACCTGGCCCAGGAACACGCCGTCGGCGGCGAACACGTCCCACGCGGGCGGGATGTGGGCCGGCTGGATGCTCCGTACCCAGGTGCGGTCCTGGTCGTCCACGAAGACGTTGCCGTGCGCGGACCTGGTGCTCCGGGCATCGGGCTGCCGATCCGGAGTGGCCTCGAGAGCGCCGGCCAAGCCGCGGAACGCGGCCAGGGCGGAGTCCTGTTCGGCGGCGGTGACGGGGGCCGCGGCGCGGTCGAGCTCGAAGGTGAGGGCGGTGTCCCCGGCGAAGCTGATGCGGTGCAGCCGGTAGGAGGCGCCCTCGCCCAGAACCACGCCGCCGCGGGGGCGGGGGGCCCAGGCGGGCTGGGGTGCGAACGGCTCCATCACGGACGCCACCCTCCGCTCTCCGCTGTGGAAGAAGATGCGGTCCTCTGGCGCGGGCTCTGGCAGCGGGAGGGCTTCACTCGGGACGAAGGCGGAGTCCAGGCGGAGGATGGCGGTCCGCCCCTCGGCGTCAGGGCCCACGTCCACCAGCCGGCGGCCGTTCTCGAAGGCGCCGGGCCACGGGAAGGTGGCGAACCGGACGCTACGCGCCACCTCCCGGCGGACCTGCCCCGTACCGGGGTCGAAGCCGCTGTAGCGGCGGTTGCCCCAGTTGAGGGTCCAGAGGGTGCCGTCGGCGTCGAGGGCCAGGCCGGCAGGGTTGCTCAGCTCGCCGGGGCCCTGGCCCTGGCGGCCGAAGGAGCGCTGGTGGGCGCCGTCGCCGCCGAAGACGCGGATTTCGGGGACCTGGCCGTCCAGGATGTACACCTCGCCGGCGGGGCCGAGAGCAAGGCCACCGATCTGGCCGAAGAGCTCGGGGCCGCTGCCGTCCACGGTGCCCAGGCGGAAGCGCTCCCGGAGCACGATCGGCTGCTGCCAGGTGCCGGCGTCGGGGCTACGGACCACGATGCGGCCGGTGGCCAGCGTGTCGATCGTGCCGGTCCAGGCATCTGCGGTGCGGTCGGTGGGGCCGCTACAGGCGGTGAGGAGCAGGGCGGCCGCGGCCAGGGTCCGCGTGGCCCGGGCACGGGTCGAAAGGCCGCCCGTCGACTGGTACGGGCAGCGCCTCATGGCCAGCGGTGGCGCCGTAGGCGCTGGACGCCCAACGCGTCCGTCACCGTGATGTACACGGAGGCCGGCCCGAAGTCTACGATTTCCTCATTCGGCTCCAGTTGGAGCCATGCCTCCATCTCACCCGCACGGTTCACGATGTCGTAGCGATTCGCCGGCGTGGCAGCGCTCGGCATGCGCCGCACCACGACCCTGCCCTCCGGGGCGGCGTAGACGGCGGTACCGCCGATCACCCCGGTCGGCTCCATGAAGGGCGGGATCGTCTCGGGCCACCCCGCGGTCTCGTCGATATTGGTCGTGGGCGGCCAACCGGCCGTTGCGCTCGCCATTTCGAGGACGGCGGCCCGGTCCGCGTCCGTGAATGCTCGCCTCTCGAACGGGAGCGCGGGTCCCTCCGTGCACGCCGCCCGGGGCGCGCACCAGTCGATCCGGTACGGCTCCGCCCGGGCAATGGCCAGCCAGCCGTCGGCAAAGACCGCTCCCTGGTCGAGTGCGTTGATGCTCATCATGTAGCGCGGCGCGGCCGGCGGGGGACCCCCGGCGGGCAAGCCGCGCGCCGCGGCGAAGGCAGACGGTGGCATGGCGGCCGCGCGCGCCAGCAACGTGCTCTCCGCCGTGGCCCGATCGATCCGCGCTATGTAGAGCGAATCCCCCGCGGCCCTCTGCTCGGCAGGGTCGAGCCGGACGAGGCGGGCAGCCAGATGGCCCTCCTGATCCATACCGAGGACGGCCCCCGAGTACGCCACCCGCACCGCCGGATCGTCGGCGGGAACGGGGCCCGCGATCCGTGCCCCCTCGAGCACGAGCCAGCGCCTGCCCACCCGGTCCTGCATGATGGTGGAGTCGGCGCTGACGGCCCACAGCCGGCCGGCCTCCCTGAACTCGGTGGGCCCCTGTCCCACCCGACCGAGCTGTGCCGCGCTGCCTGTCTCGAAATCGGCGAGCGTGATCCGGTTCTCGCGGGGATCGGTGATCAGCACGCGCCCGTCGGGCAGCTCACGCAGCGATAGGATGCGGGTGAATTCCGCGGGCAGTACCGCTTCGGGCCACGCCAGGGAGATCTCGACGGGATCCGCAGGGCGGGGACTCCCATCCGCGCATCCCACGGCACAGACGGGTGGCAGGAGCAGCACTCGAGCAAGCCCGTTCGGGATGAAGCGCCCGCCGGGGATGATACGGCGGAGCGGCCCGGCTCGTTTCATGGGTTTGCCTGACCTTTCTCCAGCGTGTACACCTTCACGGACTCCACGCCCAGATCGTCCGTGTGTACGCCCATCACGTAGTCGGCGCCGATCTCCTGCACGGCCAGCCTGGCGGGCAGCTCCACCACAACCCATCCTCCGCCGCCGGACCAGACCGGTGCCGCGGACTCGGTGATGCGGATGCCGGCGCTGTCCCGCACCATGAAGCCCGGGGCATCCTGCCGGCCGGCGTCGCAGCCCGCCAGCAGCGCGATGGCCACGGCCAGCAGCACCGGCAGCGGCGCCCTCTGACGAGCGTCGTGCGTGGGCTGCGCCGGGGAGTTTAGGGGCGTCGTCGCTTTCACGGGTACGGCTAGAAACGCAGCCGCCCGGATCGCTCCAGCCGGCGGCGGATCCCGTCCCGGATGCGCTCGGTGCGCGCGGTTACCTCCGCCTGCTCGATGACCGGAGGATCGGTGCGTGCGCCCTTCCCGCGGCCGGAGATCACGATACTCAGGCGCGGACCCTCGGCGGTCACCCGCACCTGGTAGCTGGTGCCCTCCGGCTGCGTGCCCGGTGCGGCGGCCCTGCGCACGTTGGCCGGGTGCTCACCGTCGAGAAGGGTCAGGCCCTCCGCCGTAAGCGCCTCCTCCGCTGCGCGCAGGGCGGCATCCGCATCCGCGAAGATCTCGAGGGACCTCTGTGAATTGAAGGTCTGGTAGACCTGCCGCGGCTCCGCGGGGCGCGTGACACACGCGGTGGAGACCAGCGCCAGCACGGCCAGGCAGAACACGGGCGCGCCGCGGGATTTCGGCATGGACCCTCCGTGGGAGTTCAGTTCAACACCGCCGCGTCCGTGCGCAGATGGAAGCGCGGGATGGCCGCGCGGAAACGGTTGCCGTCGGGCCGCTCCAGCTCGTACCAGCCCTCCATGTGCCCCTCGGTGCCGCGCAGCACGCAGTAGCTGTTGTACTCGTGCACCTGGCCCGGCTCCAGGAGGGGCTGCTCGCCGATGACGCCTTCGCCCTCCACCTGGCTCTCCCCTCCCTCGGCGTCGTGGATGTCCCAGTGGCGCCAGCGCAGCTGCGCGGGCTCCTCCCCCATGTTCTCGATGCGCACGTAGTAGACGAAGACGTGGCGCGGGCCTTCCGGATCGGAGTGGCCGGGGGAGTAGACGGGGCGGACGCTGACGCGAATCCCCTCGGTCTCGGCGTGGATCATGGGGCTCCATGGGGAGGGAATGCTCCTACCCCAGGATGGTCCGCGAGGGGGCCGCGTGCAACCCCCTGGTCAGGTGGGCTCCGGCAGTTCCACCACGAAGCGCGCCCCGCCGGCGGGGGCGTCCTCCACCCAGCAGCGGCCGCCGTGCAGGCGCACGAGCGCGCGCACGACGGTGAGGCCAAGGCCGCCGCCCCCCGTGGCGCTCTCCGGATCGCGGGAGAGGCGGCGGAAGGGCTCCCACACGGATTCCCGGTCCGCCGCCGGCACCCCGGGCCCGGCATCCTCGATCCACAGGCGGGCGCACGCCGCGCCCGGCTCGGCGCCCATGCGCACCGCGCCACCCCCGGTCCCGTACTTGACGGCGTTGTCCAGCAGACTGGCCAGGATCTGGGTCAGCGCATCGGCGTCGGCAAAGATCGTAAGTCCGTGAGGGACCTCGATTTCCAGTTGTATATCGCGCGATATTGCAAGCGCCGCGAAGCGCCGGTGGGCGTCCTCGAGCACGTCGGCCGCCGATACGGCACGGGGCTTCAACACCACGCCGTGGCGGGCCAGCGCGTCGTAGCTCCGCACGGTCTCCACCAGGTGCTCCAGCCGGCGCGCTTGCTGGCCGATGATGGCCACCGAACGCTCGCGGTCCTCGGGCGTGCGGACGCGATCGGCCCGCAGCGTCTCCGTGAACAGGCGGATGTGCGCCAGCGCGGTGCGGAACTCGTGCGATACGGAGTCCACGAAGGCGCGCCGCGTGCGCCGCGCCTCCCGCTCCCGCCAGCACACCAGCGCCAGTGCCAGCGCCAGCGTGGAGCCCAGTGCCAGCATGAGCGGCACGGGCGGATTGCCCATGAGCGGCCCGCGGGACCACGCCAGCCACACGGCCGCGACGCCTGCGGCGGCGCCGACGGTGACGGCGGCCGCCGAAGCCAGGCCGAGACCGTCCACACGACCGCGCCGCCGCCTCACGCGGGCCCCCTCGGGCCGGCTCCGCCGCCTCCCGTCGGGCCGTCCTTCTGCCCGCGCCGCCGCCTCACGCCGCGCCCTCCGTCAACGCCGCCCACGCCACCTCGGCCAGCGCGGCGTCCTGCACGCCCAGGCCGGTCAGGTCACAGATGATGATGCCGCCGCGCTCGCGCGCCGGCCGGCGCCCGAGCACGATGTCCCCGAGCGCCTCCACGGCGTCCAGCGCCAGCACCCCCGCCTCCACGGCGTGATGCACCTCCCCGAGGCGGGCGGCCTGCGCGGGCAGGTCCGCCACCACCCGCGCCGCCGCGCCCAGCACGGCGGGCGCCAGCTCCTGCTTCTCCGGGCCGTCGGAGCCCACGGCCACCACGGTGGCGTCGGCCGCCAGCCAGCCGGCCTGCACGAGCGGACTGCGCGCCGGCGTCACGGTGATGACCAGGTCTGCGTCCCGCACGGCCGTCTCCACGTCCGGGGCGGCCACGCACCCCGCGCCGCCCACGCCGGCCAGCTCCGCGCAGTAGGCCTCCACATGGGCGGGCCGCGGGCTCCACGCGGTCGTCTCGCGCCACTGGCGCACCTCCGCCAGCGCGCGCAACTGGAACCGCGCCTGCACGCCGGTGCCGATGACGGCCACGCGTTCGGGCCGCGGCACCGCCAGGAGCCGCGCGGCCAGCGCCCCCGCGGCGGCCGTGCGCAGTTCGGTCAGGTAGCCGTTGTCGGCCAGCAGCCCCAGGGGGAAGCCGGTGGCGGCGTCGAAGACCAGGAGGAGCCCCGAGCCGGTGGGCAGGCCGCACTCCGCGTTGCCGTAGAAGCCGGTTGCGGCCTTGATGGCAAAGATGGGGGCGCCGCGTAGCCAGGCGCCCTTCACGTGCGTCTCCCCGCGCACCTCCGGCAGCTCCAGCGCCAGCGGCGGTGGCTGCACCACACCCCCCTCCGCCAGGGCGGTGAAGGCGCGCTCCGCGGAACGAAGTGCGGCCGTCGGGCCCACCCTGCGGCGGATCTCCTCCTCGTGAAAGACCCTCAGCTGCGGTCGCGCGGGCCCGGCCATGGCGGCTCCTGGACGTCGAAATGGAACAAGGCGGGGGCGCCGCCCGGTACCCATAAATACGGCGGACCGGCACGCGGCTGCCACCTGCACCCTTTCGGGAGGGCACCATGAGACATCCCCTGGCCGCCAGCGCGGCACTCCTCGTCCTGGCCGCGGCGGCGGCACCGGCGGCGGCCCAGCGACCCGCCATCTCCTTCGGCGTGGCGGGCGGACCCACCTTCCCCGTGGGTGACCTGGCGGAGCTGGTGGACGCCGGCTGGCACGCGCAGGCGGCCGTCCACTTCGGCGCCGGCATCGTCCCGCTGGGGCTGCGCGCCGAGCTGCTCTACCAGGACCTGGACGGCCAGGACGTGGAGACGCGGCAACTGGCCGCCTTCCTCAGCGCCGTGCTGAGCGCGCCGGGCGCCGGCTTCTCCCCCTACGTTCTGGCGGGCGCGGGCGTCTACGACCTGAGCGTGGATGGCCCCGGGCTGGAGGGCGGCACCCATCTCGGCGTGAACGCCGGCGCGGGCGTGGACATCGGCATGGTCGGCTACGCCCTCACCCTGGAAGCCCGCTTCCACCACCTGTTCACGGAGGGCCTCAACCAGCAGACGCTGCCCATCTCGATCGGGCTCCGCTTCTGAAGCTGGTAAGCGACGTCCCCGCGCACCTCCCGGCGCGGGGCGTCACGCTCCAGCCGCCCCCTCCTCGCGCGTGGGCGCCGGCGCCGGCCCGCCGGCGCCCGCCCCGGCCTCATCCGTGGCTCCGTCCTCGGCCCCCTGCGCGGCCGGGGCGAAGACGATGCTGAAGGTGGAGCCCTGCCCGAGCTTGCTGCGCACGGTCAGCTGGAATCCCATCATTTCGGTCAGCCGACTCGAGATGCTGAGGCCCAACCCCGTGCCCCCGAAGCGGCGCGTGGTGCTCTCCTCGGCCTGCTCGAACGGGTGAAAGATACTGCCCAGGCGATCGGCGGGTATGCCGATCCCCGTGTCGATCACCTCCACCGCCCGTGGCCGGCCGCCCCCCCGCGCGGCGCGCACGGCCACCTGCACCTGGCCCCGCTCGGTGAACTTGAGCGCGTTGCCCACCAGGTTGATGAGCACCTGCTTGAGCTTGTGCCGGTCGGCCTCGAGCGGCGCGAGCCCCGGAGGGATGTCCGCCAGGAGAGCCACCTCGCCGCCCGACACGCGCCCCTCCAGCTGCGCCACGGTCTCGGTCACCAGCTCACCCACGTCCACGGGCCCCAGCTCCAGCTCCATCCTGCCGGCCTCCACCTTGGAGAGGTCCAGGATGTCATTGATGAGCGCCAGCAGGTGCTCGCCGTTGGCCGCGATGCGGGACAGGTAGGTGGTGTCCGTCTCGGTGAGGTTTCCGTCCCGGTTCTTGAGCAGCACCTTGGTGAAGCCGATCACGGAGTTCAGGGGCGTGCGCAGCTCGTGGCTCATGCGGGCCAGGAAATCACTCTTCGCGCGGTTGGCCTCCTCGGCCTGCTCCTTGGCCCGGGCCAGCGCCTCCTCGGCGCGTCTGCGGTCCGTGACGTCATTGGCCATGGCCATGATGCCGGTGAGCGCGCCGTCCGCCCGGTAGAGCGGGGCGGAGGAGAGGCTGATGTGGACGGCGCGGCCATCGTTGCGGGTACGCACCACCTCCACATTGTAGAGCGGCTCGCCGCCCATGGCGCGGCCGAAGAGGTCGCGGAAACTACCGATTTCCCCGGGTGGAATAATGGGCAGCGGCCCGCCCACCACCTCCTCCTCCTTCCAGCCGAAGATGGCCACCGCCGCGGGGTTCCACAGCCCCACGTTGCCCTCCAGGTCCAGCGTGAAGATGGCCAGCGGCGAGGCCAGGATCAGCGCCTGCAGCCGCTCCACGCTCTCGCGCAGCCGCTCGCGGGTGCGCCTGCGCTCACTCACGTCCCGGTAGATGCCGTAGATGGCGCGGGAGCCGTCCACCAGCTGCATGGGGGTGCCCAGCACCGAGACCTCCACGCGCCTGCCGTCCTTGTGGCGGCGTACCGACTCGAAGCTCACCGTTTCCCCGGCGCTCACCCGGTGTGTGGCCTCGGTGGCGCTAGAGCGCGCCTCGTCGGGAACGATCAGCTCCCCGATGCTCCGGCCGAGCGCCTCCTCGCGAGTGTAGCCGAACATGCTCGTGAACTCGGCATTGATGCGTGTGACCAGCTCGTCCCCGTCCATGAGCACGATGGCCTCCGGCGCATGCTCGAAGAGCCGCTCCAGGTAGGTCTTCTCGATCTCCAGGTCGCGTGCCGCCCGCTTGGCCTCCGTGACGTCGCGGAAAATGGCGCGTGTAGCCACGGGCCGGCCGTTCTCGAAACGGCAGTTGATGCCACCCACCACGGTGACCCGCCGACCGTCCCGGCTGACCAGCACCGTCTCGATGTCGGGCACGTCTTCGCCGCCAAGCGCACGCTGAAAGGCGGCCGCGGCGGCCGCCCGCCGATCGGGATCCACGCGCTCCAGGATGTTCATGCCCGTGGCCTCGGCCGCCGGGTAGCCCAGAGTGCGCTGCCAGGCGTCATTCGTGTACTGGATGCGCCCGTCGGGCCCGGTGATCTGGATGAGGTCGTGCGCGTGGTCCAGCAGGTCCGTAAGCCGCTCCTCGCGCTCCAGCACCTGTGCCTCGGCGGCCTGCCGCACACGCACCTCCGCCTGCAGCTGCTCGTTGGCCGCGGCCAGTTCGGCGGTGCTCTCCTCGAGCAGCCGATAGGTATAGAAGACACTCTTCATCAGACCGGTCAGCACCGCGCCGTAGCTGGCCGCCTTCAGCACGTGGGCCGCGTCGTACCAGCGGTCGTGGAGCGTGGCGGAGAACGGCATGTACAGCAGCTGCACGCCGGCGCCCAGCAGCAGCGCGAGGGCAAACCAGAAGGAGAACGCGTTGTGGCGCCAGCCGCCGTCGCGCACGTGCAGGATGAGAGCGGCCAGAAAGCAGAACCCCACCACCACTTCCTGCGGCCGGTGAAAGGGGAGTTCGGGATAGAGGGCGCGCGGCAACGGCAGGGTGGCAAAGATCAGATAGCTGGTCGAGGCCAGGATGGCCACGGCGCCGTAGACCGTGGACCGCGCCACGCGCGCGCCGCCGCGGGCACCCTCCTGGCGACGCCAGGCCAGGACGCTGAGCAGGAGGAAGACCGACAGGTGGAGGCGGGAGGCGAGCCAGCTCCAGGGGGAAACGGCGTCCAGTGCCAGGCGACCCGCTCCCGCCACCAGGGGCGTCGTGACCAGGGCATGGTACCCGTCGAGCAACGCCGCGCCCAGCAAGCCCGCGCCCACCAGCAGGATGAGATCGTCGCGGCGCGACTGGTAGCGCACCAGCGCCAGCGCCCCGGCCAGCAGCGCCAGCACGGTGCCGAGGATCTCGACCAGCGCGTGGAACGTGGGCCCCGAGGTGCCTTCGGTGCCGCGCAGCAGCAGTGCCCCGGCCAGCAGCGCCACCGTGGTGACACCGAAGCCGTAGACCCGTCGCCGGATTTCCGCATTCGACTGGGGTGGCATTGTGGCTGAAAGCTAAACGCCCGACAGGGTGGGCGCCAAGGCGTTCAGCCGTCCGTGCCCGCGGGGCCCGGCTGCAGGAACCATGCGCGGGGGGCTTCCCGCTACGGGTCCGGGCGCTCTCCTTGTGGCGCCGCCCCGTGCCGGTCAGATTGGCGGATCGGCGCCCGCCTCCCCTGCCACCACTCACCGCTATCGGGGCACGCTCGATGAGAGAGTCATGGTCTGTTGCCGCGCTTCGTCCGCTCCTCGGCGCGGGCGTGCTGCTTGCGGGCGCCCTCGCCGCCGGGCCGGCCGTGGCGCAGGAGAGCGCCGCCGGCCGGGAGCACTCCGCCCGCACTGTGGCGCAGGAGCGCGTTACCCGCTGGGCTCCATCCGCGCGTGCCGCTGCGCTCCTGGCGCCGGTCCTCGTGCCCACGCCGGTGACCCTCCCCTACCAGGAGGCGGATGAGAGCCCCATGGCCGGCATGACCGGCTCCGGGTTCTTCCTGGGCATCATCGGCATGTTGGCGGGCACCACCATGGGAAGCGCCACGGCGGGCCGGAGTTGCACGAAGGACTGCCGCCGGGACCGTGGCGCGGGCGGCGCCATGGTAGGTGGCGCGGTGCTCATTCCCCTCGGCGTGCACATTGCCAATCCCTCACCCGGCAGCCTGCTGGCAGCCACGGGCGCGGCCTCGTTGATCGGCGCGGCGGTGTGGCTGTTCGTGGGCGCCCTGCCCAGCCAGCCGATGCCGCTGGCCCCCTTCCTGGCGGCACCGCTGCAGCTCCAGGCAGCCATCTTCGTGGAGGAGTGGATACGCTGACCGACCTGCCCTGCGTCAGCGGCGGATGAGTTCCGCGTGGAGAGCGGTGACGAAGTAGCGTAGCTGATGGGCGCTGCCCCACTCCGGGACCAGCGCCGCCACGCGCGGGTCGGCCAGCACCGCGTCCACATCCTCCCCCGCCATCGTGCGGATCACCCGCTCACGCAGCATGACGAGTACGTCCCGGTAGGCACGCACCCGCGCGCGGTCCACCACGGGCCCGTGCCCGGGCACGATGCGCGTGGCCGGCCCGGCCCGCTCCAGCACCCTAGCCACGGCCGCGATCAAGCCGTCGATGCCGCCGCCCGCCCAGCGATCCACGAAGGGGAACGCGCCCATCTCCACCACATCACCGGTGTGCAGCACATCGGCGCCGGGCAGCCAGGCCATGAGGTCTCCACCCGTGTGCGCCGGCCCCACCGCGAAGACCACCATGCGCTCGTCTCCCAGGCCCAGAACCATGCTATCCGCCACGGCCCCGCGCGGCAGCGCCGCGGCCGGCGCGGCCGTGCGCCGCCAGTCCAGCTCGGTGATGGTGGTGTCCCGCCGCATCTCGCGGATGGCGCTGGGATGGGCCAGCGTGCGGGCGCCGGCGGCGTTGGCCCGGGCGTTCAGGCCGCGGTGGTCCTCGTGGTAGTGTGTGTTGACGAGCACCCGCGGCGGTCCGCCCGCAAGGGCGCGGATGAGGCTATCCAGCGCCGCCGCGCGGGCGGGCGAGAGGCCGTCCACCACCACGGGCCCGCCCGGCCCGCGCCACACGAGCACCGTGCCGTCCGGCGGGGCGGCGATGCGGTAGAGGCCCGGCGCCAGCGTGTCCACCACCAGCGGCGGGGGCGCCTGCGCCGCCGCCGGGGCGGCGCAGAGCGCCGCCAGGAGCGGGATAAGAGCGGAAAGTTGGCGCATGGGACGGGTGCCGGCTCGGGGATCGTCGCTTATGAAATGCGGGTGGTGCGGGCCATGTTCAGCGCCGCGCCGACGCATTAGAATCATCTGGCTAGACCCGGATTCACCCAGGCCCAGACGGAGCCATGAAAACGCTGACCAGGACGGAGCCCGGCACCGGCATTTCCTTCGAGCGCCGGCACAATGGGCCCGGTGAGGGGGACATTGCCGCCATGCTCGAGGAGCTCGGCTACGCCTCCCTTGCCGATCTCGTGGATGACGCCATACCCGCCACCATCCGCTTCAACGGTACGCTGGACGTGCCGGGCGCCGCCAGCGAGTTCGAGACGCTGCGCGAACTGCGCGCCATGGCCGAGCGGAACCAGGTCTTCCGCTCCTACCTGGGCATGGGCTACTACGGCACCATCACGCCGTCGGTGATTCTGCGCAAGGTCTTCGAGAACCCGGCGTGGTACACGGCCTACACCCCGTACCAGGCGGAGATCGCGCAGGGGCGCCTGGAGGCGCTGCTGACGTTCCAGACCGTGGTCATCGACCTGACGGGGCTGCCCATTGCCAACGCATCGCTGCTGGACGAGGCCACGGCGGCGGCCGAGGCCATGACCATGTGCTACGCCCTGAAGGGCAAGGAGGGACGCGAGACGTTCTTCGTCTCCGCGCTGTGCCACCCGCAGACCATCGACGTGGTGCGGACGCGCGCGCGCGCCGTGGGCATCGACGTGGTGGTTGGAGACCACGCCAGCTTCGAGTTCTCCGAGCAGGTGTACGGCGCGCTGGTGCAGTACCCCGCCACCGACGGCGCGCTGCACGACTACCGCGGCTTCGTGGAGCGGGCGCACGGGGGCGGGGCGGTGGTGACCGTGGCCGCCGACCTGCTGGCGCTCACGCTGCTCGAGGCGCCCGGGGAGTGGGGCGCGGACGTGGTGGTGGGCAGCACGCAGCGCTTCGGCGTGCCCATGGGCTACGGCGGCCCGCACGCGGCCTTCATGGCCACCCGGGATGAATACAAGCGACAGTTGCCGGGACGCATCATCGGCGTCTCGCGGGATTCGCGCGGCAAGCCGGCGCTGCGCATGGCGCTGCAGACGCGCGAGCAGCACATCCGCCGCGAGAAGGCCACCAGCAACATCTGCACGGCGCAGGTGCTGCTGGCCGTCATGGCGGGCTTCTACGCGGTCTACCATGGCCCGGAGGGTCTCAAGCGCATCGCGCGCGGCGTGCGGCGTCACGCGCTGGTGCTCGCGGCCGGACTCCGGGAGCTGGGTTTCGAGGTGGCCGAGGCGCCCTTCTTCGACACCGTACGCGTAAGCGCCGGCGGCAAGCGGGACGCCATCCTGGGCGCGGCGCGGGAGCGCGGCATCAACCTGCGCCCCCTCGGGCAGGAGGACCTCTGCATCGCGCTCGACGAAACCGTGGGCGCCGCCGACGTGGACGACGTGCTGGCCGCCTTCGGCGCCGCCGCGCCGCGCGCCGCGGAGCTGGTCCAGGAGGTGGGCCAGGAGCTGCCCGCCGAGCACGCGCGGGAGAGCGCCTTCCTGACGCACCCGGTCTTCCACCGCTACCGCTCCGAGACGGAGATGCTCCGCTACATCCACAAGCTGGAGAGCCGGGACCTCTCGCTGGTGCACTCCATGATCCCGCTGGGCTCCTGCACCATGAAGCTGAACGCGGCCACGGAGATGCTGCCGGTGTCCTGGCCCGGCTTCTCCCGCCTGCACCCGTTCGTACCGCGGGATCAGGCGCTGGGCTACACGGAACTCTTCGACCAGCTCGACGCCTGGCTCTCCAGCATCACGGGCTTCGCCAGGGTCTCCCTGCAGCCCAACGCGGGCTCCCAGGGTGAGTACGCGGGGCTGCTGGTCATCCGGGCGTACCACGACGGCCGGGGCCAGGGCCACCGCAACGTGTGCCTCATTCCCCAGTCGGCGCACGGTACCAATCCGGCCAGCGCGGTGATGGCGGGGATGAAGGTGGTGGTGGTCCGCTCGGACGAGGACGGCAACATCGACGTGGATGACCTGCGCGCCAAGGCGGACAAACACGGCGCCGACCTGGCCGCGCTCATGGTCACCTACCCCTCCACGCACGGCATCTTCGAGGAGAGCATCCGCGACGTCTGCGCCGTGGTCCACGAGCACGGCGGACAGGTCTACATGGATGGCGCCAACATGAACGCCATGGTGGGCCTCTCCCGCCCCGGGGACATCGGCGCCGACGTCTGCCACCTGAATCTGCACAAGACGTTCTGCATCCCGCACGGCGGCGGGGGTCCGGGGATGGGTCCGATCGGCGTGGCGGCGCACCTGGCGCCCTACCTGCCGGGCCATGGCGTGGTGCCGCTCGAGCATGAGCAGGCCAGCGGTGCCGTCTCGGCCGCGCCCTGGGGCAGCGCATCGATCCTGCCGATCTCGTGGGCCTACATCCGCATGATGGGGCCGGGCGGCCTCACGCGGGCCACCGAGGTGGCCATCCTGAACGCCAACTACATGGCGCACCGGCTGAAGGACCACTACCCCGTGCTCTACACCGGCCGCAACGGCCGCGTGGCGCACGAGTGCATCATCGACCCGCGGCCGCTCAAGGCGGCCACCGGCGTGGACGCCACGGACATAGCCAAGCGGCTCATGGACTACGGCTTCCACGCGCCCACGGTCTCCTTCCCGGTGCCCGGGACGCTCATGATCGAGCCCACGGAGAGCGAGTCGCGCGCGGAGGTGGACCGCTTCTGCAGCGCGCTCATCGCCATCCGGGCGGAGATCCGCGAGATCGAGGACGGCAGCGCTGACAAGCAGGACAACCTGCTCAAGAACGCGCCGCACACGGCGGACATGGTCATTGCCGACGACTGGACGCATCCGTACGGCCGGGAGCGCGCGGCCTACCCGGCGCCGTGGACGCGGGAGAGCAAGTTCTGGCCGGCGGTGGGGCTGGTGGAGAGCGCCGCGGGGGACCGCAATCTGGTGTGCGCCTGTCCGCCCATCGAGGAGTACCAGGGGGCCTGATCCCGCGCGGGGGGGAACCGCGGACGGGTGTTCGGTTTAGCGGAGATCGCTCGGCGCGGCCGGGCATGCCCCCGGCCGCGGCTGCTGGCCTGGTGGCGGGAAGGTAGCGGGGCCGCTAGCTTGTCGTTGATGTACTGGCGGCGCCTCGCGCCGCTTCGGGAGCGCCGTTCTCGCCGCCCCGGCGGCCCCACTCGCGGCGCCTCCCACCCCCACATTGCCAGCGGATCGCATGTGTGGCGATCCGCCCGTCCAGTGTCTCAGTGCGGGACACCAACCCCAGGCGATGGCGCCTGAGGTCCGCTCCACCGCGCGGTCGCGCAGTGGGGCGCAGGGGCGGAGGCTTCTCATCTCAAACGAAGAGACAAACAGCGTGAGCAACGAAGCACCCCTCGGGGTTCTCGACATCACTTCCAGCGGCGCGGCCTTCATCCGCCGCCGGGACGCGGGCTATCTGCCCGGCGACGATGACATCTACGTGGATCGCAAGCTGATCCAGAAGTACCGCCTGCGCACCGGCGACGAGCTCTGGGGCGAGGCCGGACAGTCCCCCGGACGCGGCAAGAACCCGCCGCTCGCCCGTCTGGACATGGTGAATGGACACCCGCCCGACGAGGTGACGCAGCGCTCCGATTTCAATCGCCTCAGCGCGCAACACCCGAACGAACAGCTCGTCCTGGAGTGTGGCCTGGAGCGGAACGGCAAGACCGACTACACCAACCGGGTCATCGATCTGATCTGCCCGCTCGGCAAGGGCCAGCGCGCTCTCATCGTGGCACCGGCCAAGGCGGGCAAGACCATGGTCCTGCAGGCCGTGGCCGAGGGGATCGTGAAGAACTATCCGAAGGCCTCCGTGTTCATCCTGCTGGTGGACGAGCGGCCCGAGGAAGTCACCGAGATGGAGATGTGCGGCTATGGTGAGGTGATCGCGTCCAGCTTCGACTACCCGGCGGACCGGCACGTGGCCATTGCCGAGATGACCCTGGAGCGCGCCCGGCGCCGGGCTGAGCTGGGTGAGGACGTGGTGATCATCCTGGACTCCATCACGCGCCTGGCGCGCGCCTACAACACATCCGAACGCGGCAGCGGCAAGACGCTCACGGGCGGCCTGGACGCCACCTCGCTGGACAAGCCCAAGCGCTTCCTCGGCAGCGCCCGCAAGATCGATCCGGAGCAGGGGGGCGGCTCGCTCACGATCATCGCCACCGCGTTGATCGAGACGGGCTCGCGCATGGATGACGTCATCTTCGAGGAGTTCAAGGGGACGGGCAACAGCGAACTGGTGCTTTCCCGCGAGCTGGCCGATCGACGCATCTGGCCGGCCATCGACATCAACCCCAGCGCTACCCGGCGCGAAGAACTGCTTTTTTCAGAAGATGGGCTCACCGCCGCACGCATGCTGCGCCGGGACCTCTCCGACATGTCCTCACCCGAGGCCATGGAGCAGCTGCTGGCCCGCATGCGGCGCACCAAGACGAACGCGGAACTGGTGGAGCAGATCGCCGGCAAGCCTTGAGTAGAATCACAGCCCGGCTACGTCTCGCAGTCCTGACGGCGTCCCTGTTGGTGCCTGCCTCGGGACACGGGCAGCAGGCACCGCTGCCCCCTCCGCACGCCGAGTGGCGCAGGCTCGAGACCGACCATTTCCGCGTGCTCTACACGGCGGACGTGGAACGCTGGACCGAGTGGTTGGCCGCCCGGCTGGACGGCCTCTACGATGCCGTGACCCGGGAGATGGGCTTCTCTCCCGACGCGCCGATTACCGTCATCGTGGATGACGCGGGCAGCACGTCCGGCGGCCAGGTCCTGCCCTTCCTGTCGGGTCCCATCATGATGCTCGATCCCACGCCCATGGAGCCGCGCTGGACGGTGGCCGGCAGGGCGTGGCCGGAGGTGCTGGCGGCGCACGAGCTCTCGCACGCGGTGCAGAGCGCGGTGGCGGGTGGCAGCGGCAGCGGCCCGCTGGCATGGCTGCGACCTTACCGCATCGGCCCCATCGCCAGCAAGTCGCCGCGCTGGCTGACCGAAGGCTTCGCCACGCTCGTGGAAGCGCGGCTGACGGGCAGCAACGCGGCGGCCTCGGTGTTCCGGGCGGCGGTGCTCCGTACCTGGGGCGCCGCCGGCCGCATGCCCACCTACGCGGCCATGAACTTCTCCGAGGAGTTCCTGGGCGCCAACATGGCCTATCTGGTGGGCGCAGCCTTCCTGGAGCACCTGATCGGCAGCGCCGGCGACGAGGCCATGACCACCCTGCTCCGGCGCCTGGCCGAGCCCGGCGGCCCGGACTTCGATACCGCCTTCGATGAGGTGTTCGGGGCGCCCGCCGCGCTGCACTACGAGTGGTTCAGGCAGGCCGTCAGTCGGCGCGCCGCGCTGGCCGTGGAGGTCATTGCGTCGGCGGGATTGCACGAAGGTGAGCAGTTGCACCGTTTCAACTGGCGGCTCGAAGGGGCCGAAGCCGGCGACCCGGCGCTCTCCAGCGATGGCGCGCTCCTGGCCCTGGCGGTACGCCCCTCCGACGAACCGCAGCGCATCGAAGTGCGGCGCGCCGACGACCTTTCGCTGCTGAGCACACTGAACCCGGACGCCGGGCGTGGCCACGAATCGCCGCGCTTCATGCCGGACGGCGAGCGGGTCCTGGTGGCGCGCCAGGAACCGGTGGGCTCACACGCACAGGTACACGACCTCTTTCTCTGGCGCTGGCGCACCGGAGAAGTCACGCGTGTCAGCCACGGCGCAGCTTTGCGCGAGGCCGATCCCTCGCCCGATGGGCGGAGCGCGGTGGCCGTGCGAACGATCGGTGGCATCACGGACCTGGTGCGTGTGGAACTGGCTACCGGTGCGGTGGTACCGCTGGCCGCCGGCTCTCCCGATCGCATCCTGGCGCGGCCGCGCTGGTCGCCGGACGGACGGTCGATCGTCGTGGGGGTGCAGGTGGAGGGGCGGGCGCGCATTGCACTCGTGGATCCCCTCGGCGGCGACCTCCAGTACGTGGATCCTGTGGACGGGGTGAACCGCTACGATCCGGTCTTCGCCGATGCGGACCGCCTGCTGGTGGTCTCGGAGGCGGGGGGCGTGGCAAACGTCAGCCTGCTGGATCCCGGGAGCGGCCGCGAGCAGCCTCTTACACGACTCGTCACGGGCGCCTTCTGGCCCATCCCCACACCGGATAACGCGGTCCTCTTCATGGCCCTTCACCCGGAGGGGCTGGACCTGCGGCGCGTGTCCATGCGCGAGCGGCCGGCGGGGCGCGGGGTGACCCTGCCTAGCAGCCTGGCCCCCTCCGTGCCGGCGCGCACGCGTCCCCTGCCCGAGCTCCGGGTGGCCGCGTCCCCGCCCTCGCGGCCCTACGGCCGGGGCGCACGGCTCCAGGACCTGTTGCCCGGCGTGGTGCATGGCCCGGAGGCGTCCCTGCTCACCCTGACGTTCCGCAACCGTGATCTGCTGCGCCGCCTGACCTGGAGTCTGGATGGCGCCCTTGGCACGGGAGATGTCTGGCGGGGAGCCAGCACCACGGTAGTGTGGCGCGATCGGGTGCCCAACCTCACGGCCCACGGTTTCGTGGTCGAGCAGCGGCCTTCAGGGGCGGGACTGCCGGGGTATGCCGCGCCCGATCTGGACCTGACCTACGCCGGTGCCCTGGTGCGAGCGGGAGATGGCCCGGGTGCTGGACGGGCCACCTCCATCGCCGCCGGGCTCACGCTGGGCCACCTGAGCGCCGAGCGAGGTAGTGCCAGTCGGGCCACCGCCTTCAGCAGGGCCGGCCTGCATCGTGATTTCGACGTGGGGGGGGTACAGCTGGCATTGTTCTCCCGCGCGCGAACGGAGGCGGGATGGACAAGTGGCGACAGCTGGTTGCGCCTGCGGGCAGCGGTGGGCCTGGAAGCCGGGGCGGAACACGCGGGTCTCTTGCGCGCCGCGGTGGAGGGCGGCGCTCTGCTCGGCTCACCGGATCCTTTCGAGCACTTCAGCGTGGGCGGCCCCCCCTCGCCGCTGCTGGATCCCGATGCCGTGTCCCAGCAGGTACCCATGCCTGCCCTCGAAACCGCGGCGCGCGGTGGCGAACGCATGGTGGCCGCGCGCGTAGACTATGGCATCTTCGGGCTGCCGACGGTGTTCGCCTGGGCCACCCGGACCTACCCGTCGGGAGATGATCTGACCATCGTGCTGGGCGCGGAGAAAACGTTCTTTGCCGACGATGCCCGGCTGCAGTGGCTGATTCCCGGTATGAGCGCCCGCGTCGGCGGCGGCATGGAGATCACGGATTTCGATCGGCGCTCGCGCTTCGGCAGCTTCTACCTGGCGCTCTCCTACCGGCCCTGAGCTCCGCTCAAAGGTCGCTACATGATCAGGCGGGCGCTCCCACGGCCAGGGCGAACCAGTCACGGGCGTCGGTCTCCCAGCGCACCAGGCGCAGACCGGCCGCGCCCAGCATGGCCTCCGCGCCGGGGCGGTCGAACTTGCGTGAGATCTCCGTGCGCACGCTCTCTCCCGCGGCGAAGTCGAAGGTCCCCACGCCGGGAATGGCCACCGTCTGCGGCGCGTCGCTCACCAGGTGCATCTCGATACGGCTTTCCTCCGCATTCCAGAAGGCGTGGTGGCGGAAGGCCTCCGGTCGGAAATCGGCCCCGAGTTCGCGGTTCAGCACCTCCAGCACGTTGAGGTTGAAGTCAGCCGTGACGCCGTCCGCATCGTTGTAGGCCGCCTCCAGCACGGCGGGCTGCTTCACCAGGTCCAGGCCCAGGAGGAACCGGTCCCCGGGGCGGAGCAGCGCCCTGACCCGCCGCAGCAGGCCTCGCGCCGCCTCCCGGTCGAAGTTGCCGAGGGTGCTGCCCAGAAATGCCACTACCATGGGACGTGGCAGGGCGCCGTCCAGAGCCAGCTCCCCGGTGAGGTCGGCCACGGCCGGGCGCACCTCGATGTCCGGATAGGCGCGGTCCACACCCGCCGCCACGTCCTCCAGGTAGTCCGCACTGATGTCCACCGGTACGTAGAGTTCAGCCGTGCCGGCCGCGTGCATGGCGTCCAGCAGGATGCGGGTCTTGTCGGCGCTACCCGCGCCGAGCTCCACAAGGCAGCGCGTCCGTATGCCGGTGATCCAGTCGGTCGAGAAGCGCTCCAGCAGGGCCCGCTCGGTGCGTGTGGGGTAGTAATCGTCGAGCCGGGTGATCTGGTCGAAGAGGCGGGAGCCGCGCTCGTCGTAGAAATACTTGGGCGAGATTTCGCGGGGCGTGCCGCCGAGGCCGGCCGCCACTTCCCTGCGCATCCGCTCGCGATCGAAGGCGTGATTCGTCATGGACCGGCCAAGCTAGTCACCTTGCGAAGATGCGCCAGTCTGCCACTATTCCTGCATGAAATCTCCCGGATCGATTCGTCACCTGCTGGTCACCCGCCGTCCGGTGGGCACGCCCGCCAGCGCGCACTACCTGCGTGCCTGGAACCGCGTGCGGGTGGTGGTGGAAGGCGCCGGGGGTCGGGCCTGGGTCTTCCGCCACGCGGACGAACCGGGCCTGTGGTTGGAGTTCGTGGAATGGCAGCAGGAGGGGGACCTCCCCGCCCGGCCGGAGATCCGCCAGGCGCGGGACGACCTGGAAGGCTTCGGCGCGGGCCGGGCCGAGCTGTGGCGGGAGCCGCGGGAGACGGCAGCATGAGCGAAGCGACCACCACGAGCGATCGACTCAAGCTGGCGGAGCTGCTCCGCCTCCGGTCCGTCCATTCGGGGGACTTCATCCTGGCGAGCGGCAGGAAATCCAGCTTCTACGTGGACGCGCGGCTGACCACCATGTCGGGGGCGGGGCTCCTCCTCGTGGGCCGCCTGGGTCTGGCCACGCTGGACGAGATGGGCTGGCGGCCGCGCGCGGTGGGCGGGCTCACGCTGGGCGCGGATCCGGTGGCCTACGCCATCGCGCATGCCGCGGCGGTGGCCGGCCGCGGTCTGGACGCCTTCACGGTCCGCAAGGAGCCCAAGGAGCACGGCCAGAGGCGGCTGATCGAAGGCTGCTTCGGGGAGGGCTGCGCCGTTGTCGTGGTGGAGGACGTCATCACCACGGGCGGCAGCGCGCTACGCGCCATCGATGCCGTGCGGGAAGCCGGGGGCCAGGTGCTCGGCGTGCTGGCGGTGGTGGACCGCGGCGAAGGCGGCCGGATGGCGCTCGAGGAGGCGGGCCACAGGGTGGCGGCGCTCTTCAACGTGGCGGAACTGCTGACGGATCCAGTGTGAGTGATGTACGCCAGTAACGTGCGCGGCGGCGCGGCTTAAACGGGATCCGTGGGTCCGCTCCAGCGGTCCGGCTCAATGGTCTCAGCCAGCGGCGCCAGGTACTCCTGAGCATACTGCAGCCGCTCGGCGTAGACGCTCCGTATGCGCTCCGGAGCGTTGGCCCGGAAGAAGTCACTGGTCATGATTTCCCCTTCCCGGCCATGGTGCACCTGCACCACGTCCCCCAGGAAGAACGTGGCGGCGCCCGCGTCCATGGCGTTGACCACGCGGCACTCGAAACCGGCAATGCAGTCGGCCAGCATGGGCAGGCCCGTCTCCCCGATGACGGACTCCAGCCCCGCCATCTTCTCCGTGTCCTCCCGCCGACTGCGCAGTCCCAGCCGCTCGATCAGGTCGAACTGGTCCCGCCGCAGCAGATGCACACCGAAGAGGCCGCTGCGCATGAGGATGTCGTGCGAGGCGTTCGGCTTCGAAACGTAGAGGGACAGGCGCGGCAGGCCCGGCACCAGTGAAGCCCGCTGCGCGCTGTTCACGATCAGCCCGTTCCACTCCCCGCGTGCCGAGACGGTGACGGCCGCCACCGGCAGGGTGAAGGGACGCAGGATCTCGTAGTGGATGTCCTGGTCGGCCATGGTTACTCCAGGAGGCGGAGCGGCATAACCAGGCAGAGATAGTCGTGGCCGTCCTCGCCGTTGTTCGCGGGCTGCATGATGGCGGCGCGCTCGGGTGCCTTGAAGGACAGCTTGACGTCATCCGATGGCATGTAGCGCATCACCTCCAGCAGGTAAGCGGCGTTGAACCCGATATCCATGGGATCGCCGGTGTAATCCACCTCGAGATCCTCATGAGCCTCCCCCAGATCGGGCGTTTCCACACTGAAGCGGACGGTGCCGGAGGTGAAGGACAGGCGCACGCGATGCGTCTGGTCACTGGCCACCACGGCCATGCGCCGTAGCGCCTGCTGGAAACTGCTCTTGGCGGCCGTGGCCACGCGGTCGTTGTCCTTGGGGATGACCTGCTCGTAATTCGGATACGGCCCCTCGATGAGCCGCGTGTAGACCTCCACGCCCTCTTTGCGGAAGGCCAGATGGTTCTCACTACGGGCCACCTCCACCTCGTCCTCCACGGTGAACAGGCGCGTCACCTGGTCCAGGGCCTTGGGCGGCACGATGAGGTCCGCCTTCGGCGCGCCCGCCGAGTCCGTACGCACCGCCAGGGTGGCCAATCGGTGCCCGTTGGTGGCCACCATGCGCATGCCTTCCTCACTCAGCTGCCAGAGCACCCCGTTCAGAATGGGTCGGCTCTCCTCGGTGGAGACGGCAAAGGCCACCTGGCGGATAAGCTCGTGCAACACCTTCCCTGATACCTTCCAACTGTCGGTGAAATCCACCGTGGGGAACGTGGGGAACTCGTCCCTTGGCATGCCGTTCAGCTTGAACGACGCGCGGCCGCAGGTGAGCTCCAGACGGTCACCCTTGGTGCTCATGCGGACAGGGTGTTCCGGAAGCTCTCGACCGAGCTCCTGAAGCTTCTTGGCGGGCACGGTGAGGGCGCCCTCCTCCTCCACCTCCGCCGGGACGCGGACGCTCACCGCGATGTCCAGATCCGTCCCGCTCATGGCCACGCTGTCGGGCCCGACCTCCAGGAGGATGTTGGATAGCACCGGGAGCGTGGTGCGTGTGGGGATGCTGGCGGCCACAGCGGCCAGACCCTGCTGGAGGTTGTCCCGCGTGATCTTGAGTCTCATGAACCCCTCGTGTTGGCGTGCTAGCCCGTGCTGGTGTGCGCTCCGTTTGCTCTCTCTGCGGTCCGTCCGGGACGCGTACTCCACAGCAAACTACACTGCCTTTAATAGAGATGTAATATTCGTAGTAGTAGTAGGGGCTGTGGATTCGTGGACAAGTTCGTCCAGTGCGCCACTTTCCGCTGCCCCCCCACCGGTTACGCACTCCCCGGACCGTGTGGGAACGGTGTGGCTTGCGTGCGCCAGCTCTCCACAGTCTCCACAGCCCCGCCCAGGGTGTGGACAGCCGGCGGCTTCTCCACACCGCGTCCACAGTCTTTTCAGCCTACCTTTTCAGCCCCTCCGGCGCCATGCCCACGGGGGACGCCTCAACCCCTCAGATCGGTCCTCAGACCGTTCACGCGCGCACGGAAATCATCGTTGCGCAGGACGTCTTCCTCCACCTTGTTGATGGAGTGGATCACCGTGGAATGATCACGCCCGCCGAACAGCTTGCCAATCTCCACGAGCGGCACGTCCAGCAGCTCGCGAATGAGGAACATGGCCACCTGCCGGGGCACCGTGAGCTCCTTGGTGCGCTTCTTGGACGCCAGGCCATCAACGGACACGCCCCAGGCGCTTGCCACGCGCTCGCGGATGAGCTGCGGTGAGAGTTCGGCGTTGCGCTCCGGCGCGCCCAGCACGCCCCCTAGTGCCTCCCGGGTCAGCTCCGGCGTGATCTCGCGCCGCGTGAGCGACGCGTACGCCAGCAGCTTGATCACAGCGCCCTCCAGCTCGCGCACGTTGGAGCGGCAGTTGCGCGCGATGAAGTCCAGGATGTCATCATCCAGCTCGATGGCGTCATCCTCGGCCTTCTTGCGCAGGATGGCCACGCGCGTCTCCAGGTCCGGCGGCTTGATGTCCGTGACCAGCCCCCACTCGAAGCGCGAGACCAGACGCTCCTCCAGCCCCGGAATCTCCTTGGGTGGCCGATCGCTCGTCATGACGATCTGCCGCTTGCCGTCATGCAGCGCGTTGAAGGTGTGGAAGAACTCTTCCTGCGTGCGCTCTTTCTCCCCCAGGAACTGGACGTCGTCGATGAGCAGCAGGTCGCTCTCCCGGTGGCGGCGCCGGAAGTCGGACATGCGCCCCTCCTGGATGGAGGAGATGAGGTCGTTGGTGAAGCGCTCGCTCGAGATGTAGGCCACCCGGCGCTCGCTGAAGCGGATCAGGAGCGCGTGCCCGATGGCGTGCATGAGGTGCGTCTTGCCCAGCCCCACGCCGCCGTAGATGAAGAGCGGGTTGTACATGCGCGCGGGGGCTTCGGAGACCGCGCGGCAGGCCGCCGCGGCAAGCTGGTTGTTGCTCCCCACCACGAAGCGCTCGAAGGAGTAGCGCTCGTTCAGCGGGGATCCGAAAGCGACGGCGGGTACGCGCCGGACCGCGTCCCCCTGAGCCGGCTGCGCGGACGCTTCACGTGACTCGGCCACGCCGCCCGCGGCAGGCGGAGCAGGCGGGCCTCCCGGCTGTGGACCGGTGCCTGTGGCGGCGCCGGTCTGCGAGGTGGCCTGACCGAGTTCCTGTGCCTGCTGGGCGCCCGGACTCGTGCCGTCTTCGACGGCCGGCTCGTGCCGGAAGGTGATCCCCACCGGCTCGCCGAACACGCGCTCCGCGATCTCGCCCAGGAGCTCGCCGTAGTGGTCCTCGATCCAGTCGGCGGCGAATTCGCTGCCGGCGGCCACGGTGAGTTGGTCCTGTGAGAGGGCCACGGGCTCGGTCTGCTCGAGCCAGATGCGGAAGTTCTGTTCGGGAAGCAGCGGGCGGGCACGCTCCAGAATGCGTGCCCACGCCTCCGCGGCGGTCAGCTCCATCTCGTCGGGTGGCAGGGCGTGGCTATGTGGGCCGGGAAGTTCCCGGCGACCTGCGAAGATCGGCGACGTGGCACCATACGGAACCGTGCGGAAAGGAACCGTCGGCGGACCGCCGACGATCCGCCGGAAGAGACTAGAGGCAGCCTGTGGATAAGTCAACTCGAACGAACGACGTACGGGCCGTTGGGGATGGGACTTCGCGGCGGCAGGCGCCCGTGCGGCCAGGGGCCAGCGTCGTTGACACCAGGGGCCACCGGCGGTTGACCGCTTCCCGGGTCCGCCGCTATAGTAAATATCTTTGCTGGCGACCAGACCTGGAGCACGACCATGGGCAAGCCCACGTACAATCCGCGCAATCGTAAGCGCAAGAACAAGCACGGTTTCCGCGCGCGCATGAGCACGGCCGCCGGGCGCCTCGTGTTGAACCGCCGGCGCAGGAAGGGCCGCAAGCGGCTCACCGTCGAGGTCGGCGCGAAGAATTAGGACGGTTCCGGTGGCGGTGCCGCCCGACCGGTACCGGCTGCCGCGTTCACGTCGGATCACGCGCGGCGGAGAGATCCGCGCGCTGTTTCGCGGGGGGAAGAAGAGCAGGACGGCCCATCTGGACGTCTTCGCATCGGCTTCCCCCGCGCCGCGTTCCAGGGTAGGGTTGGTGGTCCCCAGGCACCGCCACTCGATCGTCGAGCGGAACCTGGTGAAGCGCCGTATTCGTGAGGCCCTGCGTCTCGAGGTGCTACCGCGGTTGAACGCCGCCGGCCTCGCGCAGGATGTCCTGGTCCGGGCGCGCCGGGAGGCATACGATGCCAGCTTCGAGGCGCTCCGGGAGGAACTGATCGGTTGGCTGGAGGAGCAATGGTCGCACGCGCCCTCCTCCTCGTGATACGGTTCTATCAGCAGGCGGTGTCACCGTACCTACCGCCGTCCTGCCGCTTCACCCCGACCTGTTCGGAGTACGCCGCGCAGGCGCTGCGCACGCACGGCGCGCGCAGGGGAAGCTGGCTGGCCCTGCGGCGTGTGCTACGTTGTCACCCGTGGGGTGGAACCGGGCATGATCCTGTTCCGTAGGGTGACAGCATGGGCCGCCGTGATGAGGCGGGAGGCCCCGCAATGGCCGATGACGTGGCGCGCACGCGTGCCCGGCAATAGATGGTGAGCAATGGATAGCGGCAGGTTCGTGCTGGCGGTGGTCCTCATGATCGCGGTCATGGTGGTCACCAACATCCTGTTTGCGCCGGACCCGGTCACGCGGCCGGGCACGGTGGCCGACAGTGTAGTAGCCGTCGACTCCGCGCCCGTGGCCCTGGATCCGGCGCTTGCGGCGGAGCCATCCGCGGAGACGCAGAATCCGCTGGCGGGATCGGCGGCCGAGAGCGCCGCGGCGCCCGCTGGCCAGCTGCCGACCACGGCGGATCCCGCCGCGGCCGGCGCCGCCGCGCTCGGCGACACGGTCTGGGTCGAATCCCCCCTCTACCGCTATGGCTTCAGTACGCGCGGCGCCGGGCTGCTGAGCCTCCAGGTGCTGGGCCACCACGACTACTCCGAGGACATCGAGGATGAGGCGCGGCCGCCGGTGGAACTGGTGCCGCGGGGACGTGCTCTGGTGCGCCCGCGCATCCGTGTGGGCGAGGAGGTCCTGGACCTCTCGGCTCTGGAATTCCAGGCCGAGCCGGCCGGCGGCCTCCAGCTCGGCGAGGGGGCCGGTCCTGACACGCTGCGGTTCACCTGGACCGGTCCGGACGGCCGTGCGCAACTGGTTCTGGGCTACGCCTTTCAGAGTGGCGAATACGTTGTCGACGGCTGGGCGTATCTGACGGGCGTGGGAGACGTGCCCCAGCGCCTGCTGCTCGATCTGGGGCCCACGCTGGCCTCCAATGAGGCCAATCCGGACGAGGACATTCGCGAGCGCGCCATGGTGGTCAATGGCTCGCGGGATGGGATCCAGTCCACACCGCTGCGCTCGTTGGACGAAGCCGAGCTGCGCGAGGGCCCGTTCCACTGGGTGGCGCTGCGCAGCAAGTACTTCGTGGTGGCCGTCCTGCGGGGCCAGGACGGTACCATACCTCTGAGCAGTGTGGAAGTGGAGCCCGGGGACTCGGCGGCCACGGCCAACCTGACGGCCTACCTGAACCGGGGCTCGGACCGCACGGCCTTCTCCTACCGCCTCTATCTGGGCCCGCAGGACCCCGGCCGGCTGGCCGCGGTGGGATACGATTTCGGTGATGTGAACCAGCTCGGCTGGCGCTTTCTGCGGCCCATCATCCAGCCCGTTGCGCGCTTCGTGACCTGGGCGCTGCTCGAGATGCACAACGTGCTCGGCCTGGGCTACGGCTGGGTGCTGATCCTCTTCGGCGTGCTCATCCGTGTGGTGCTCTGGCCGCTCAACGCCAAGGCCGCCCGCTCGCAGCTCAAGACCATGGAGCTCCAGCCGCGCATCAAGGAGATCCAGACCAAGTACAAGGGCAATCCGGAGCAGACGCAGAAGGAGATGCTGCGTCTCTACAAGGAGGAGGGCTTCAACCCCATGGGCGGTTGCCTGCCCGTGCTGATTCCCTTCCCGGTGCTGATTGCCCTGTTCTTCGTCTTCCAGGCCACCATCGAATTCCGCGGCGTGGACTTCCTCTGGCTGCCCGACCTGTCGCGGCCGGATCCGTTCTACGTGCTACCGGTGCTCCTGGGCGTCAGCATGTTCCTCATGCAGTGGGTCATGCGCCCCGTGGCGGGAGACAACCCGCAGATGAAGATGATGATGTACTTCATGCCCATCTTCATGACGGTCATCTTCCTGAACTTCGCCTCGGGGTTGAACCTGTATTACGCCACCATGAACCTGGCTTCCATCCCGCAGCAGATCCTCACGGTGCGGGAACGAAAACGGACTCTGGATCAGCGCAAGTAGCCGCGGCGGGCAGCTCACGGAAGGAGGGGGCGGACCACAACGGTGGCCCGCCCCCTCCGACGTGATGGCTGGAGCGTGCGTGCGCTAGCGGACGATCTCGAAGCGGTCGGGAAGCTCCTCCTCCGCTGGCGCGGTCTCGTCCAAGCGGCGCACCTCGGTCACGCGGGCGCCCGGCGGGCCCTCGGCGAGTGCGTCGCGCAGCGCCTGGAGGGCCTGCCGTTCGCCGGCAGCCGTGACCTCAACCGTGCCATCCGGTCGGTTGCGTACCGTGCCGCGGACGCCGAGCGAGCGTGCGGTCTGGAGCGTCCAGTAGCGGTAGCCAACGCCCTGCACCCGGCCACGAACTTGGAAGTGCTCCACGCGTACTTCCTCCCCTGATTCCATGCCTGACAACCTTGCACCTATGTCCGCGTTCGAACAGTGCCTGCCGACCACCGTGAGTGAGTGGATGCAGGCGATGGACCGGCAACTCAGAGGCTGCGCGGTGACTCGGGACGCCATCGCCGTTGAACGGGCAGGATGGGAGGCGCCAGGCGCACACCAGGGGGATATTCGGGTTTTGTGCGGCCAGGGACGAAAACAACCTGTTCCGGCGCACTTTCCCCTTCGGAGATTCGTCCGTATTGATTGTGGGGCGCGCCAGGGTACACAGAATTAGCGTACATGTACCCGAAGAAAAACCGTAAGACTGGCGATTCCCGGCTGAACCACCTCAGTCAACGGGACGCGCGAGATGAGCTTCGATGGTCGCTCTGCTTCAGTTTCTCGGTCCGGATCTGTACGGTTGGCGGGGTTGACGCAGGGATGTGTGGGAGGGGTGGAGGTCCGGGAGTGGTGCGGATGGGATGGACACCTAAGTGAGGCGGCCTGGTGGGTTCGGCGGGCCACGTGGGTTGCGACGCTCACATTGTTGCGATGTTCACCTGGGTGAGGTAGGCCAGGTAGGTGACCTTTGACCTGTGGGCGGCGGCGGCCGCTGCGGCATTGGTGGTCGGACACCTACGGCATGGGGCATGAGGCGGGCGCAGGCGTTTTCACCCGTCGTTCTCGCCAGTCGCACGGGCTGGGGGTGATGGCAGTGGTCCGGCCGGTGCTGTGGATCGGCCACATGCTCGTTTCTGTTCTTACGCGCATGCTGGCCAGCACGCATCGATGGCTGGTGCGCCATTCGCACTCCGCGGGCAACGTCCGCCGAGTGCGGCGCAGCTCCTTCGAGGTAGAAGCTGGGCGGCCGGCACCGGGGCAACGACAGCTGCTGCGCCCGCCGGGGCCGACCGTCGCGTCCGCGCCTGCGGAGGTGACCGCGAGAGCGGGGAGGGCCGCAGACTCTGGGGGATACGGATGGCCGCCTCGTCCGTCCGGTCCCGTGGATTCCCCCGACGTTTCACGTGAAACACCCCACGAACGCACTGGCCATGGGGCGCCCCCGCCCGCCGATCGCGGGGCTCAATGCCCCCAATCCGGTACGTTGAAGATCATCTCACGGACGTCACACGGCGCCTGGTCACCCGTCTGAGGCAGTCTGACGATACTGAGAGATCCGCCGCCCAGCTATGGCGCGGATGATCGCGGCTGGCATGGCGGGTAGGACGCCTCGGCGCTGGCGAGTGGGGTTACGATGCGGTGGTTGGAAGCTGTGCGAGTCGAGCTGGGTGGCTGCTGCTGGAGCGAGGTGGCGGGCGGTCGCCCTTACGAGTCTGGCGCTATCGACTGCATCAGAAGGTTGGTCGGATCGGTCCTGGATGAGCAACTTGCTGCCCTCCCACAGGCACCGGATGACCTGGAGGCGAGGCGTCGAAATCCGCCCCGTGCTTGTTGGCACGGTGGCCGATGTCAAGCGTGGAAATCAACCGGAAACAAGATTCGACAACCGCAGGATGCAGGGCGTCGGGATCAGCCCTGACCGCCGACAGACGGGTGGGAAGCGTCGGCCGCGGCGGCCGTGACGGGGTTGGCGGGGGCCGGACGCAGGCGTTGGACCGACCCGCAGACAGCTTTGGCGTCAGCAGTCAGAGCAGGTGCGGCAGGCCACCTCGTGCACGGCGGCTCCTATTGCGCACGACAGGGTACCCCACACGGAAAACAGGAACCCAGCCAACTCGTTGTTTCACGTGAAACAGGCCCAACCGCGCCCGGCCGCCAACAAGAGACGGGGCCGCCACAACATGTCGTGGGTGCTCCGAAATTGGCCGCATCATGTAGGTACTCGCTTAGGGTTCACGCCTGAACACCGCACGGGCGCGCGCCAGCTCCGCCTCCTCATCCCCATTCACATCGAAGTTGTCAAAGTGGCTCAGGAAGTTCAGGTGAAGCATGTCACCGGTGAGGGCAAAGTCCACAGTGTCGGTCCGCTGGGCGGCCTCGATGTACATCCGACTGCCAATCACGCGGGCGGTCCCCTCACTGCTGCCAAAACCGGGGATGGTGAGGATGATCCGCCCGGTGGTCTGCACCACCATGCTGAAGGTGAGGCCACCGATTACAAGGTTGAGACTGTCGGCCGGGCTGGTCACATCGTAGACCGTGAACGCGCAACCCTGGGGCAGGCAGGCCTGGTTGGCCAACCACTGGCCCACGAGCTCGTCCGGGAAGTCCCCGTCCGGACCACCTGGATCATCACCGCCACAGGAGACGGAAGGACCGGCCAGCAGGGCGCAGGCCGTGACCACCGCGACTTTTGAACGCACACCCGGCACATGGTTCATGCAGCCTCTCCCGCGTGGATGGAACGCTGAATCTCAGTGACCGCCCTGTCCCGGTCAAGCATCCTGATGGCCCGAAACGCGCTTTACGCGCGCGTGCGAGGTGGGTATATTGGACTGGAGCTATCGACCCGTTGCAGGTTCGGTTTCTGTTCGGTAGTTTCCGGCATGAATCTGAAGTCGCTCATGCGCCGCTACCCAACTGAGGCTGCGGCTCGGCGGTGGTTCAAGGGGGCGCGGTGGCCGGAAGATCCTGTGTGCCCGCGTTGCGGGGTGTTGGAGCGAGCCTCTGCGCCTCGGATCCGGCCGCGCCAGTAGACGTGCCTCGACTGCCGCTACCGGTATTCGGCAGCCGGCGCATGAACCGGCTGGTTACGAATGCCGGCCGCAAAGTCGTCGAAGCAAAGCTGACCGACCTGCACGAGTAGTTCGGAATCGAGAATCGACTACATCAACCCCGCGTACAGCTCACAGGAGTGCAGCGCCTGCGGCTACATGGACGCGAAGAACCGCGCCGGCGAGAAGTTCTGCTGCAGCTGGCGCGGCAACAAGTTGCACGCTGACGTCAACGCACCACGGTAACTGCGGTCGAGACGTTCTCGGCCGGCAGTCGGGTCCGTGAATCTGGCGAAAGCGGCGGTCCTTCGCGCTCTGGTCCTGGGTTTCCAGCGCCGGAACGCGGAGCGGTGGGGCAACCCACTGGGGCGTCGGGGAACGTCCCGTGATCCGAGGGAGCGGAATGCGCATTTTGCGCGTTTACGCCCCCGAGGTGACCTTAAATCGCACCGTTGCTGCGTCCGCGAAGGCGGCGTGTGCAACTGGTCGATAATTCCCTATTCGACCTCCTTTCGCCCACGCCCAGGAGTACATGTCCCGGATCATCGCGATCGCCAATCAGAAGGGCGGTGTCGGTAAGACCACCACCGCCATCAACCTGGGCGCTGGCTTGGCCGTGGCCGAGCAACGCACGCTCGTGGTGGATATGGATCCCCAGGGGAACGCCACCAGCGGACTGGGCATCGACCGCCAGAGCGTGGACGCTTCGGTCTACGACGTCCTGGTAGAGGGCACGCCCCTCATGGACATCGTGCGGCGCGAAGTGCATTTCCCGACGCTCGACGTGGTACCCTCCAGCCAGGACCTGGTGGGCGCCGAAGTGGAGCTCGTGGACCGCCCGAGCCGCGAGTTGATCCTGCGCAGGGCGCTCACGCCGCATCGCGAGGAGTACGACTATATCCTGGTGGACTGCCCACCATCGCTCGGCCTCCTCACCCTGAACACCCTGGCCGCGGCCGACGCCGTGCTCATTCCGATCCAGTGTGAGTTCTACGCGCTCGAGGGCCTCTCGCAGCTGCTCAACACGGTTCGGCTGGTGCAACAGAATCTCAACCCGCGGTTGCAGATCGAGGGGGTCCTCCTGACCATGTTCGACCAGCGCCTGAATCTCTCCCGGCAGGTAGCCGAGGAAGCCAAGGAATACTTCGGCAATCGCGTCTACGAGAGCGTGATTCCGCGCAACGTCCGGCTGGCGGAGGCACCCAGCTTCGGCAAGCCCATCGTCCTCTATGACGTCCTCTCGGCCGGCGCGCAGAGCTACCTGGCACTGGCACGGGAGATCATCGACCGGGATCGTCGCGCCGAGGACAGCGTGCGCGGCACTGGTCCCACCCCGGCGGCAGGATGAGTAAGCAGGACCGTCGTCTGGGGAAGGGGCTCGGCGCACTGTTGGGTGATTACCTGGGCGAGGCGGAAACCGAAGGGGCCCAGAGCCGGATGCTGCCGGTCGGCAAGATCGTACCGAATCCCTACCAGCCGCGCCGCGAGTTCGGTGAGGAGGAGCTGGCCGAACTGACGGCCTCCATCCGTGAGAACGGTCTCCTCCAGCCGATCGTGGTCCGTCCGGCGGGCAAGGAGGCCGACGCCTCGTGGGAACTCGTTGCGGGCGAGCGGCGCTGGCGCGCGGTCACCCGCCTGAAGTGGCGGGAGGTGCCCGCCATCGTGCGGGACGTGGATGATCGCACCCTGCTCGTGCTGGCGCTCGTGGAGAACCTGCAGCGCTCCGAGCTCTCACCACTGGAGGAGGCGGAGAGCTTTCATCGGCTGAGCCAGGACTTCTCCCTCTCCCAGCAGGAGATCGCGGAGATGGTGGGCCGCGATCGTTCCACGGTAGCCAACGCCATGCGCCTCCTCCAGCTGCCGAGCTCGGTCCGCAAGCTCCTGGCGGAGGGGCTCCTCACGGCCGGGCACGCGCGCCCGCTCCTCAGCCTCGAGAGCGAGCGGCGCATGGCGGAAATTGCCCGCCAGGCGGTTGAGGAGAACTGGAGCGTGCGGGAAATGGAGGCGCGCATCAAGCGGGAGCAGCCCCGCCGCAAGCCCACCCCCGCGCCTGAGAAGCGGCGCGATGCCGCCGAGCGCCGTCTGGAGGAAGAGCTCCAGCGCGCTCTGGGCACGGCGGCCCGGATCAAGGCCGGGCGGGGCATGAAGGGCCGCATCGAGATACCGTTCTACGGCGCCGAGGACTTCGAACGAATCTATGAACTGCTGGCCGGGCGCCCGGCCGCCGACGTCGTTTCCTGAGCCGGCAACATGGCTATCGACGACCGGAAGCTGACGGTCATCATCGTTCCCCATGGAGACCTCGAGACCCGCAACATCGAGATCTCCTACCGGAAGCTGAAGATCCTGGGGGGCGTGGCCACGGCCGCCCTCCTGGCCGTGGTCTTCCTGGTGGCGTTCATGTTTCCCATCATGGTGACCGCGAGCCGTGTCCGGCCCCTGGAGCGGGAACTGGCCCAGCTGCTCGAGGAGCGGGCGCGCTTCGAGGAACTGGCTCGCACGCTGGAGCAGGTCGAAGCGCAGTACGAGCGCATACGGGAGATGCTCGGCGCCGATGCACCCACCGCGGGGGATTCGTTGCCCCTGCTTCCCCCCCTCCAGTCCGATCCGCCCGACACCGGAGGCGGGAGCGAATCGGAAAATCCCGTGGCCGGGATCGTGGACACCTGGCCGCTGGGCTCCGCGGGGTACATCACGCAACCGTTGTTGATCGGCGCAACCAACAGAGATGATCATCCCGGCCTCGACATTGCCGTACCCAGGAACACGCACGTGCGGGCCGCGGGGCCCGGCATCGTCCAGGTGGCGGGTGAGGACCCCGTCTACGGGTTGCATGTGATGATCGACCACGGCCGCGGCCTGGAGACGGTCTACGGCCACGCCTCCCGGCTCTTCGTGAGCGTGGGTGATACCGTACGCCGCGGGCGCCTCATCGCGTTCAGCGGCTCGACTGGACGCTCCACCGCGCCGCACCTCCATTTCGAGGTTCGGCTGGACGGCATGGCGGTTGATCCCCTTACTTACGTTCGGCAACCCTGAGTATCCGATGGCGATTTTCGGCGGCACCTCACCGAGGAATGAAATGGCAAAGAATGACGACAGCACCACCGGCCGCGACGGCGTGGTCTCCATCATCGGACCCGGCATGCGCGTGACCGGCGACTGCGAGACCGAGGGCACTCTGCGCATCGAGGGCACCGTCGCGGGTACGGTCCGCGCGGGCAAGGCGGTGGTGCTCGGCAAGGAGGGTGTGATCCGGGGAGATATCGTCACCCAGGATGCCATCATCGGCGGCAAGGTAACGGGCACCGTGGTGGCCGAGAGCCGCCTCGAGCTCCAGGCCACGTGCGTGATCGAGGGTGAGATCCGGGCGCGACGCATCAAGCTGGACGAGGGCGGGGTGGTCAACGGGGACGTGCGCGTGGGAGAGTCGGTGGCCCAGGGCGGCGGAACGCCAGCCAGGGACAGCTCGTTCGCGGCGCCTTCCCCGGGCGGACAATCGTCCGAGCGGGGCGGAGAAGCGCCTGCCGCCCAGGGGTAGCACCGAATTTTCCACAATCCTGGAAAATCCGCTAAGCCGATGTCGCAAAGGCACTTAGAAAATGAATGCCACTTTTTCACATCGCGCTGTGGATAAAGGCGACCGGTTGTCCACAGGCAGAAAGTCCGCTTCCCGCATGGACTTCCGGGCGCTCTCGGGAGGGATGAGGACGGCATGAGCATGCAGCTCGATGAGCTTGTCAGCTATCTGGACAGCTACCTGGACATCGCTGATGTACCGGACTACGCAGGTGCCCTGAACGGCCTCCAGGTGGCCAATGCGGGGCAGGTGAACCGGTTGGCCGTTGCCGTGGACGCCAGCGCCCGCTCCATCCAGGGCGCCGTGGCGCGGCAGTGTGACCTCCTGCTGGTTCATCACGGCCTGTTCTGGGACGGCAATCAGCCCGTTACCGGGCGCCGCTACCGCAGGCTGAAGGCGCTCATCGATGGTGGTGTGGCCGTCTACAGCGCGCATCTCCCGCTGGACGTCCATCCCCAGGTGGGCAACAATGTGGTGCTGGCCCGCGCCTTGGGCGTGGCGATCGAAGACGGCTTCGGTGACTACCTGGGCACAGCGGTGGGGGTACGTGGCCGGCTCGCTATCTCGCGCGAGGCGCTCACCGCCAGGCTGGACGACCTGCTCGGTGGTCCGGTCCGACTCATCCCGGGAGGACCGGAGTGCATCGGCACGGTGGCGGTGGTGACGGGCGGAGGAGGCAGCATGTTGCCGGAGGCCGCCGCCATGGGCATCGACGCGCTCGTCACCGGCGAGGGTTCGCACCACACCTGGTTCGACGCCATGGAGGGTGGCGTGAACGCCTATTACGGCGGTCACTACGCAACGGAGACCTGGGGGGTGCGGGCGCTCGCCGGCCACATCCAGGAGCAATTCGGCCTGCCCTGGGAGTTCCTGGATCTGCCTACCGGGCTCTGACTGCCGATGGGACTGGGACTCTGCGGTCGGCCCCCGGACGGCGCGCCGCCAGAGCGCCACCACAGCGCCACCACCACGCCACCACCACGCCACCACCACGCCACCACCACGCCACCACCACGCCGCTCAGCGGCCGGGTGGCCGTGGCGCGGGAGGCCTCCGGAAGGGCGCGCCCGGATCCCAGGTCGGCCGCTCAGCGGTCGTGGCCACGTCCCAGCCCAGCAGGAAGGCCAGCCGGCCCTGCTGCACGGCACCCCGCAGGTCCCAGTCCGGATCGTACTCGTCGCCGGGCCGATGATAGGCCGCGGAGTCGTAGCGCAGGAGTTGGCGCTCTCCCCACCCGGCCGGTCGGCCGCGGTACTCGAGACCATGACCGATGCCCAGGGCGGGTACGCCAGCGCGCGCGAACGGGAAATGGTCGGAACGGAAAGCCAGGCCGAGTTCGGGCGCCCGGTCGAAGGTGAGGCGCAGGCCCTGTGCACGCGCCCGGACGGCGGCGCTTCCCCCGAGCGTTGACCAGGTCCCACCGAGCACCATGAGGTCCTCCGTCTCACCCCATAGATTGGCGCCGTCCACGTTGAGCGCGGCCACGGTACGCTGCAGCGGTCGCACCGGCGCCCGCACGTAGGCCTCCGAACCGAGCAGCCCCGCCTCCTCGGCGGTGGTCGCCAGGAACAGGATGGAGCGGGCGGGCGCGGGCTCCAGCGATGCGAAGGCCTCGGCTATCTCCAGCAGCAGTGCCACGCCGCTCGCGTTGTCGTAGGCCCCATTGTAGATGGAGTCGCCGCCTACCGCCGAGCCGATGCCCAGGTGGTCCCAGTGGGCCGTGTACACCACGGTTTCGCGCATCAGTACGGAATCGCTGCCCGGCAACAGCCCGGCCACATTGGCACTCTGCACACGCCGTAGCCTGCCCGGCAGCGCCGCCTGGATGGAGAGGCTCGTCTCGATCGGCCTGAAGTCCCGCCGCGCCGCACGCACGAACAGCTCGCCCAGGTCCAGATTGCCCGCGCGCAACAGGCGCCGCGCGGCCGGCCCGCTCAGCCATCCTTCCAGCGCCAGCGGGGCGGGCAGCGCGGTGTCGCGCGGCAGGAAGAAGCGCTCTCCGCTCCAGGAGTTCCGCACCACGGACCAGTCGTAGCCCGCCGTACCGGGGCTGTGCACCAGCAGCACCCCCAGCGCACCCCGCCGCCTGGCCTCCTCCAGCTTGTAGGTCCAGCGCCCGTAATAGGTCAGCGCGCGTCCCTCGAAGAGGTCCGGCTCGTTGGGCGGCGCGGGCGGATCGTTGACCAGGGCGAGCAGGACCTTGCCGCGCACGTCGTAGTCCTCGAAGTCGTCCCACCCGTACTCCGGGGCGTCCACTCCGTAGCCCACGAAGACCAGGGGCGCCTCGATGACCGTGGGCGTGGCCTCGCCGCCCCGCCAGATCACGGCTTCCTCACCCAGGTCGAAGTGCACGGTACCGGGCGAGCTCCGGGCGCCGGCGCGCAGAAAGGCCCGGGCGGTGTCCAGCCGGGTGCCCACGAGCGTGACGGGCTGGAGGTAGTCCGGCGCGGCCGGGCGCAGGCCGATGCGCTGCATCTCGGCGGCAATGTAGCGGGTGGCCAGCGCGCCCCCGCGCGTGCCGGGCGCGCGGCCCTCCAGGAGATCGTCCGCCAGGAACGCCATGCGCGCGTGCAGATCGCCGGTACGGATGGTGGCCAGGGCCTGCGCCAGCGAGCCGCGCTGCACCCCCGCCGCGAGCAGGACGGGCACGCACAGGAGCGCCAGCAGCGTGACGCGGAGCGGTAAAGGCGTGGTGGACCGGGGCATACATTGAAAGCTACCAGCACGCCACGCGCTGGCCAACGGGCGCTGGCCGCTCGCCGCCGTGCGGGGTTAATGTAGGGATCTCACCGCCACGCTCCCGGAGGTAAGGCATGTTCGTCACCGCACTGGCCCTGGCGGCCGCGTTCCAGCAGACCGCGCCCGCAGACTTCGACATCCTCCGCCAGGCGCGCGCGCCGGCCTACGCGGCGGACGGCCGCATCGCGGTGGCCGTGCGCGGGGACCTGTGGATCCTGCACCCCGGCGCCGACGGCCTGCCCGGGCGCGCCGAGCAGCTCACCCGCGGCCCTGCCTGGGACCGGGATCCGGCGTGGACCGCCGACGGCGCGTTGGTCTTTGCCTCCGACCGGGCCGGCAGTGTGGACCTGTGGCGCACGCGCGGCGCTGGCGAACCCGAGCGGGTCACCCGCGCCCCGGAGCCCGAGACCGAGCCCAGCGTGGCGCCCGACGGCGCCATCGTCTATGTGCGGGGTGCCGGGGCCGGCGCGGACCTCTGGCTGCTGCCGCCCGGCGGCGCGTCGCGGCAGCTCACGGCGGAGCCGGGCGCGGAGCGCGCGCCGGCCTTTTCCCCGGACGGCCAGCGCATTGCCTACGTGGCGGAGCGCGGCCGGAGCGCCACCCTGCACGTGCGTCCGAGGGAGGGCGACGCCCGCCCTCTGCACCCCGAGCAGAACGCCATGGCACCCACCTGGTCCCCCGACGGCCGCCTGGCCTTCGGTGGCGGGGACGGCATCCGCGTGACCGATGCGGCCGGCAGCTACCTGACGCTGGCCAGCTCCGAGGCGGGCGAGCCCGCGTGGTCGCCCGATGGCACCCGCCTGGCCGTGGCCGACCCCGCACCGGGCGGCGGCGGCTACAATGGTGATCCCGACCGCCTGGGTGATCGCGCGGCGGGGGACGCTTTCCGTGACAGCGACGGGGGCAACCTCCGCTTCGTGGCCGCGCCCGCGCCGCCGACCGCGCCCAGCCGCGTGACCCTCAGCGCAACCACCGACCGCCAGGCCGACAATGCCGCCGCCTTCGACCGCGCCTGGCACCGCGTGGCCGCCACCTACTACGGCGCTGCCGGTGGACCCGCCGCGCCGGCCGACGCCACCGCCGTGGCAGGGCCCACGCACGCCCCCGCCGACGCCCTGGAGCGCTGGCGCCAGCTCGGCCAGCGCTACCGCGAGGACGCCGTGGACGCCGAGGACCCCATGGCCCTCGAGCGGGTGCTGCACCGCATGATGGCCGAGCGCCCCCCGCTCCGGCGTGAGGCCTCCGGCCGGGCGGCCGTCTCCAGCGCCCATCCGCTGGCCACGGAGGCGGGCCTCGAGGTGCTCCGCGCGGGCGGCAACGTGGTGGAGGCGGCCATTGCCGTCTCCTTTGCCCTGGGCGTGGTGGAGCCGGACGCCAGCGGCCTGGGCGGCTACGGGCAGATGGTGCTCTATCTGGAGGACATGGAGCGCCCCACCGCCATCGAGTTCATGACGCGCGTGCCGGCGGGCGCCGCGGCCGGCGCCGCGCCCGGCCTGCCCGAGGAGCTGGAGGGTCCCACGCTGGTCAACGTCCCCGGCACCGTGGCGGGCATGGAACTGGCCTTCCGCCGGTATGGCAGCGGCAACGTGGCCTGGGCAGACCTGCTGGCCCCCGCCATCCGCTACGCCAGCGAGGGCTTCGAGCTGGACGAGGCCTTCACCACCACGCTGCGCCGCGAGCAGGAACGCTACGCCGCGTGGCCGTCCAGCCGCGCGCTCTTCTTCCGTGACGGCCGCCCCCTCGAGGCGGGCGACACGCTGCGCAATCCCGACCTGGCCTGGACGCTCCGCCAGATCGCCGAGCACGGCGGCCGCACCTTCTACGAGGGCGAGGTGGCGCGCCGCCTCGTGGCCGACCTCGCGGCCCACGGCAATCCCATAAGCGAGCAGGACATGCGCCGCTACATCGCGCGGGAGCGCCGGCCCGTGCAGGCCACCTACCGGGGGGACTACACCGTCTTTGCCAGCGCCCCGCCCACCACGGGCGGCGCCCTGCTCACCGGCAAGCTGAACCTGCTCGAGCGCACCGACGCGCCCCGCTCCTGGACCGGCGACGCGCGCGGTCTGCACGCCCTCATGGAGGCGTGGCGGCTGGCGCCCTCCACCGGCGGCCGCATGGCCGATCCCGACCTCTTCCCCGTGGACTACTCGCCCTTCGAGAGCAAGGACACCGCGGCGGCCCGCTGGGCGTGCTTCGACCCCGAGCGGGCCTCGAACGGCGTGCGCCCCGACTGCGCGGGCTATCCCCCGCGTGATCTTCAAAGCGACGTCCCCGCGCCGGCACCCGGCGCGCGCGCCACGCGCCCGGCGCACGCCGCGTTCGCGGCCGCGCCGGCCGCGGAGGTGCGTAGCGTCGTCGCTTATGAGGAGGAGGAGGATGGCTGTGAGGTGGGCATCTACACCCGGGACTGCCCGGCCAGCGGCACCACGGCGTTCGCGGTGGCCGACGGGCGCGGCAACATGGTGGCCGTGACGCAGACGCTCGGCACGTGGGGCGGCAACTTCTACGTGAGTCCCGGGCTCGGCTTCCTCTACAATGACAAGGCGCGCTCCTACTCCTCCGATCCCGAGTCGCCGAACGCCCGGCTGGCCTATGCGCGCGTGGGGACCGTGATCGCGCCCGCGCTGCTCTTCGAGGGCACGGGCACGGACCGGCGGCCGCTGGCGGCCATCGGCGCGGCGGGCAACGCGTGGATCACGGCCGCCGTCTACGCCCTGGCGGTGGGCATCATGGACCTGGACCTGGGCCCGCAGGCGGCGCTGGAGCTGCCGCGCATGCTGCCCGGCGGACGCGGCGCCACGCAGATCGAGGACGGCTTCGACCCCGAGGTGCTGGCGCGGCTGGAGGCCATGGGCCACCAGTTCCGCCGCATCTCCCTCACGGGCGAGCTGCGCATGGGCTACGGCGCGGCCGTCAAGATCGACGGCGGGCGGGCGGTGGCGGGCGCGGACCCGCGGCGGTCGGGTGCGGCGGGGGCGGTGCGGTAGAGCTCCCTTGACCAATGGTAATATGTATGCTACATATGTCCTATGCATGTTCCATGGGTCGTTCGACAGGGAGTAGAAGCATGCCGCCTCCCAGCACCAGCCAGAGCGCACTACGCTTTCCTCTGAGCGCCATCTTCGCCTCCGAGGGGAATGTGCGGGTTCTGCGTGAATTGTTCCGCCACGGCGGCGAACTGAGCGCTCCTTCCATCGCGAAGCGCGTCGGCCTCTCCCGCCAGCACACCGCGCGGATTCTCGGGGGGCTCGCAGGCCTCAGAGTGGTTGAGGCCGTGGGCGTCGGCGGCCATCCGTCGTACCGGGCGCGCCAGACACATCCCCTCTACCTTGTCCTGGATGGGCTCTTCCACGCAGAGGCGCAGCGGTTCCGGGAAATCGGGGACGCCGTCCGGACAGCGGCAAGGTCAGCAGATCCGCCGCCGGAGGCGGTCTGGCTGTATGGCAGCGTGGCACGCGGGGAAGACATTCCAGGAAGCGATGTCGATGTGGCCATCGTGATCCAGGGCGATGTGGAGGTGGATCGAGCCGCCGACGAAATCCGGGAGAAGCTCACCAGAGCGGAAGAATCCCTGGGGTTCATTGCGTCGGTCGTTGCGATCAGCCCGGACGACGTGGTTCGACTGAGCGCTGAGGATTCCTGGTGGACCAACATGACGCGCGAGGCAATCGCCCTGGAGGGGCCGGACCCCGAGCGGCTGGCGGCTCGGATTCGCCGGAGGAAGAACCTCCAGCCGACGGCTGACGGCCAATGACGAGGACTGGACCGGCGAAGTCGGTGGACGGTCCCTTTGCCAAGGGGCGCCTCGCCAATGCCCGCGCCTACCTGGAGGCTGCAGAGGCGGCGGCGATGCTTGCCCAACCAGGAGACAACGCAAACCCGATCATCTCCCACGTCGTCAACGCCGCGATTGCCTACACGGATGCCCTCACCGCCCGTCACGGCGGACGCGTAAACCAAAAGGACCACGCCGCCGCGGTGAAAGCGCTTCGCGACGCGCTAGGAAATCGCCTGCCGAAAGCCCAGCAGAATCGTCTGAGCAAGATTTTGAAGCGGAAGGACGAAGCGCAGTATGGGGCGCGTCACGCACCGTTGACTCGTGGGATCGAACTACTGAAGGAGTTGCACGAATTTGCCCGGTGGGCGGAAGCGGCCCTGATGGAAGCCTGAACAATCACATCCCGTAGTACGCATGTCACTGACCCCGGTGAGCTGCGCATGGGCTACGGCGCGGCGGTGAAGGTTGACGGCGGACGCGTGCTGGCCGGGGCGGATCCGCGGCGCTCGGGGGCGGCGGGGGCGGTGCGGTAGCGGTCGCGGGACGCGCCCCGACCACACTGCGGATCGACGGGTCACCCGTCCTCTGGCGCTTACGTTGCACAAAGTTCAGCGAAAGGGCTATTATGTAGCAAGAAATTCAGGTCCATTGCATCAAGTCCGGGTTTGATGGCAAAAAGCGCAGCGGGGGCGGATTGGCCGGTGGTGTTGCTCAGCGATTCATCGGTGAGTTGGCGGGTGAGCGACGCCGTCAGGCGCGGTGAGCTGGTCAAGATCGGCCCGCGCCTCTACACCAGCCGGGTTTCGGATCCGCCGGAGGAGGTGGTGCGTACCCATCTGTGGGACGTGGTCCGCTTGCTGTTTCCAGGTCTCGTGGTGGGATATCGGACCGCGCTGCATACCCGTCCGACGCCGGACGGCAAGATCTTTCTCGTGGGTCCCTACGCCCGCACGGTGAAGTTGCCTGGAGCCACCATCCGCGTGCTGCAGGGACCGGGTGCTCTGCCCGGCGACGTTCCGTACGGCGGCGGGATGTTCCTGGCCTCGCCGGCACGAGCGCTCCTGGAGTGCCTGGGTGCGAAGCGAGTCGCGGTCGAATCGCCGGCGCTGCCCAGGGATGTGCTGGAGGATTTCGTGGAGCGCCGGGTGCGTACCCGAGGGGAGCGCTGGGCCGACGAGGTTCGGGACCGAGCCCGCGAGATCGCCCCTCTCCTGGGCGCGGAGGCGGAGGCCGAGGCGCTCCACGGCATCATCGGTACGCTCCTTGGCACCATGGACGCCCGCCTGTCAGCGCCCGCGGCGCGGGCTCGGGCGGGAGGTGCGCCCTACGACTCCGATCGGGTGCGGCGCCTCGATTTGCTGGTGGAAGCCTTGCGGCAGATGGTAATTCCCCACCGGGAGGATCGTGCCCTCGGTGGTGCGGAGTTCTACAACCTGGCGTTCTTCGACGCGTACTTCTCGAACTACATCGAAGGCACGCGATTCACGGTCGAGGATGCCCGGGAAATTGTCTTCGAGCAGCGTATCCCCGAACGGCGGCCGCTGGACGCGCACGACGTACTGGGCACGTACCGAGTGGTGTCCAGCCGTCATGACATGGCGGTGAGCGCCGTGGAGTGGATCGAGCGGCCGGAAGTCTTCCTGGAGGTGCTGAAGTCCCGCCACCGAGCCATGCTCCAGCAGAGGCCCGAAGTGCGCAGCGGCGCATTCAAGCTGGAGCCGAACCAGGCGGGCGATTCGTTCTTCGTTGCACCTGAATTAGTAGCCGCCACGCTGGTGCAGGGCCTGCAGCGGATGCCCACGCTCGACCAGGGCTTCCAGCGCGCCGTGTACATGATGTTCCTGGTCGCCGAAGTCCATCCGTTCGACGATGGCAACGGCCGGGTCGCGCGCGCCATGATGAACGCCGAGCTGGTGTCACAGGACGAGCGGAGAATCCTGATCCCCACCTCGTTCCGCACGGACTACCTCGGCGCCCTTCGTAAGCTGACCAGGCAGGATGATCCCGAGGTGTTGATCCGGGCCCTGGATCGGGCGCAGGATTTCACGGCGCGCATCGACTTCTCGGACTTCGACCAGGCGCGTGCCACGATGGAGGCATGCGGAGCATTCGGGGAGGATGAGGGGGCCAGGCTGAGGATGCCGGCCAGGCGGGCGTGAATGACTTCTTCAAGAGCACGCATACGACACCTGGACTGGATTCCATGAATACGGCAGATCTCAGCCAACTTGAAGCCTCCCTCTGGGAGGCGGCGGACCAGCTCCGCGCCAACTCCAAGCTGAACGCATCGGAGTACTCGATGCCGGTGCTGGGCCTCATCTTCCTGCGGCACGCAGCAAACCGCTTCGATGCCGCAAAGGCAGAGATCGAAGCGTCCCTCCCCAGCCGCGGAGGACGGACCAGGGAGATCCTCCCGGAGGACTTCGAGAAGGAAGCGGCCATCTTCCTGCCCGAGGCGGCACGATACGACCACCTGGCCAGGCTTCCGGAAGGGCACGATCTCGGCGCTGCGCTCAACAACGCTATGCGCCTCATCGAGGAGCAGGTGCCCGCCCAACTCGAGGGGGTCCTGCCCAAGGAGTATGCGAAGTTCGACAAGGACCTGCTCACGGACCTTGTTCGCATCTTCAACCGCGAGGAGCTCCGCACCGCGACGAACGACGATCTCTTCGGCCGGATCTACGAGTACTTCCTGAACAAGTTCGCCATGAGCGGGGCGCAGGAAGGGGGCGAGTTCTTCACGCCGCCATCCCTGGTCCGCACGATCGTCAACTTCATCGAGCCCACCCACGGTAAGGTGCTCGACCCGGCGTGTGGCAGTGGCGGCATGTTCGTCCAGGCGGCGCATAGCATCGCGGCGGCCGGCAAGCGCGTTGCGGCCGAGGTGACCTTCCATGGGAGGGAGAAGGCGGACATGAACACCCGCCTGGCCCGCATGAACCTGGCGGTGCACGGTCTGGAGGGTGACATCCAGCAGGGCAACACCTTCTACGACCGCTGGCAGGAGTTCATCGGCAAGTGTGACTTCGTCATGGCCAACCCGCCCTTCAACGTGGACATGGTGGACCCACAGAAACTGAAGGGGGATCCGCGGCTGTTCACCGAGAAGAAGATCCCCGGCATCAGCAGCAAGACCAAGACGGTCAGCAACGCCAACTACCTCTGGATCCAGTTCTTCTACGCCTACCTGAACCAGAAGGGGCGCGCGGGCTTCGTGATGGCGCAGTCGGCCACCGACGCCGGGCACGGTGAGAAGGTGGTCCGTGAGCAGATCACTGCCACCCGTGACGTGGACATCATCGTCTCCATAGGCACGAATTTCTTCTACACCCGCTCGCTGCCGTGCTCGCTCTGGTTCTTCGATCGGGGCCGCCCGGAACCGCGCCGCGACACCGTTCTGATGCTCGACGCCCGCGGCATCCATCGGGTGATCAGCCGGAAGATCCGCGACTTCAGCGACGAACAACTGGCCAATCTCACGGCAATCGTCTGGTTGTACCGTGGCGAGGAAGACCGGTACCTTGCCCTCGTCGGTGGCTACTTCGAGGAGGTCATGGCAGGACTCGACGCGCTTCGTGGTGGGGTGGAAGCGCTGGACGCGCCGCTCGAGGAATTGACCAAGCGCCTTGAGGCATTTCTTAACAGCGGTCTCGAAGAAGGGGGCGCGCAAGAGGCCTTCGCGTCGTTGCTCGAAGAGCGCATTGCGGCCATCGAAGCGTTTGAAGCCGACCGCGAGGCGCTTCTGAGCGAGCTGGAGGCCTGGGCTGTCGGACCGGGCGCGGGCGCGAAGTCCTCCAACGCGGAGCAACGGGCCCTGCACGACGACTTTCACCAGTTTGTGCCGCGCCTCGGCACGCTCCGGAAGCACGTCAACGAGGTGCAGAAGCTCACGGTGCGTGGCGTCGACCTGGCCCGGAAGGAACTCCGCGCCACCAGTTCAGCCGCTTGGGTGAACAGAGAGATCCGAAAGTACCTCGATGATCTGGAGAAGACGCGTGACGTTGCAGTCGAAGTAATGCGCGGACTGACCTATCCCTTCGCCCAGGTGACGTGGCTTCAGACGCGCTTCCCCGACGGACGCATGGCCGACGTTTCCGGACTGTGCAAGGTGGTGACGCTCGACGAAATAGCGGAGCAGGACCACAGCCTCACGCCGGGGCGGTACGTGGGCGTTGCGCCGCCGGAGCCAGAAGATGAGGAGCATGTGGAGGCGCGGTTGCGGGAAATCCATCTGGAATTGCAGGGGCTGAATGAGGAGTCGGCGGAGTTGGCGGCGGTGATTGCTGGGAATTTCGAGGGGTTGTTGGGATGAGCTGGCGTACGATGAAAATCGGCGATTTGGGACGCGTGGTCACTGGCAAGACACCACCCTCGACGCACCCTGAGCGGTTTGGGGCGTTGGGTGACTACCCGTTCTTCACGCCCACTGACCTCGGGGAGGATTCCCGCACGCCTCAAACGGATCGGTTCGTTTCAGAGGCTGGTAAGAATTCGATGTTACCGTTGTTGCTACCGTGCGGTGCTGCCGGCTTCGTTTGTATTGGTGCGACGATCGGTAAGATGATGCTGGTGAAAGAGCCGAGCTTCACAAACCAGCAGATCAACTCCGTTGTCGTTGACCAATCTGCACATGACCCTGCGTTTGTTTACTACCGATTAAGAACACTCCGGGAAACGGTCAGAGCACACGCGACAGGCGCAGCCACACCTATCGTCAACAAGACAAAATTCGCCGGGATCAGCATCCGTGTCCCGGATATTGTCGTCCAACGTCGCATCGCCGACATCCTATCCGCCTACGACGACCTCATCGAAAACAACAATCGCCGCATGGCGCTGCTGGAGGAAGCCATCCATCTGCTCTACCGGGAATGGTTCGTCTACCTCCGCTTCCCGGGGCATGAGCGGGTGGAGGTAGTGGATGGGGTGCCGGCGGGGTGGAGACGCGGAGCCGCCTCCGACAGCTTTACCGTGCTCAGTGGCGGAACGCCGCAGACAAAGGTGAATACCTTCTGGAACGGCGACATCCCCTTTTTTACCCCAAAGGACGCTCCTGGAGGTGTATTCGTTTGGGATACTGAGAAGTCCCTGACTGAGGAAGGACTCCGATGCTGCAACTCCCGGTTGTTCGCCCGCGACACCTTGTTCATCACTGCTCGCGGTACGGTCGGGAAACTGGCATTGGCACAACGGCCGATGGCGATGAACCAGTCTTGCTATGCGTTGGAACCCCGACCACCTTATGACTGCCATTTTCTTTACTGCGCCATGCAGGAAACTGTGCATCTGCTCAAGAAGGCCGCGACGGGTGGCGTCTTCGATACGATCATCGTCAAGACGTTTGATAGAACCCCCATGCTGGAGGTTCCCGAAGCTTTGGTTCGGCACTTCTCGGGATTGGTGCGTCCCCACTTTGCCCATCTGGACGCTCTCACCTCCATGAACCGCCGCCTCCGCGAAGCCCGTGACCTCCTCCTCCCCCGCCTCATGAACGGGAGCATTGCGGTGTGAGCGCCGAGTACTCGGAGGATCAGCTGGTCCAGAAGACCACGGCCGAGTTCATGGTGAGTGAGCTCGGCTGGGAGTCGATCTACGCCCACAACACCGAGGTGCTCGGGGACCATGGCACGCTGGGGCGCAAGGACCAGCGTGAGGTCGTCCTTACCCGCTACCTGCGGGAGAAGCTCGAAGCGCTGAACCCTGGCCACCCTAGCGAGGCCTACGCCCAGGCCATGGACCAACTCACCGCTACGAGCGCCTCGAAAAATCTGCTCCAGGCCAATCGTGACATGTACGGTCTCATCCGCGAGGGTGTACCCGTAGATTACCGCGCCGCGGACGGCAGCCAGCGCGCGCCTCGCCTCAGGGTCATCGACTTTGACAATCCCGCGAACAACCACTTCCTCCTGGTGCGGGAACTCTGGGTGCAGGGTATGCCCTACCTACGACGGCCCGACATCATCGGCTTCGTGAATGGGCTGCCCCTCCTCTTCATCGAACTCAAGGCCCACCAGAAGAACGTCAAGGTGGCCTATGAGAAGAACCTGTCCGATTACCTCGACACCATCCCCCATCTCTTCCACCACAACGCCGTCTGCATGTTGAGCAACGGTAGCCAGGCACGGGTGGGCGCCGTGCTCAGCGCCTTCGACTTCTTCCATCAGTGGAAGCGCCTGGAGGAGGAGGAACCCGGGGTCGTGGAGTGGCAGACCATGCTACGCGCTCTCTGCAACAAGGGGCGCTTCCTCGACGTGGTCGAGAACTTCATCCTCTTCGACGACAGTCCGAGCGGCGGCGCCGTCAAGGTTCTCGCTGCCAATCACCAGTTCCTCGGCGTAAATCGTGCCTTCGAGTCGGTGCAGGACCGGGAGGTGCGCAGGGGAAGGCTGGGAGTATTCTGGCATACGCAGGGCAGCGGCAAGTCCTACTCGATGGTCATGCTGAGCCGGAAGATCCACCGGAAGCTACATGGCTCTTTCACCTTCGTGATTCTGACTGACCGCGTGGACCTGGACGACCAGATCGCAAGGACCTTTGCCGGGTGCGGTGCCGTCAAGGAGCCGAAGGCGGTCCATGCCAGGGACGGTGACCACCTCAAGGAGCTGCTGCAGCAGGACCATCGCTTCATCTTCACGCTCATCCACAAGTTCAACAGAGGCGACGACGAGCCCTACACGCACCGGAGGGACATCATCGTCATCGCCGACGAGGCCCATCGGACGCAGTACGGCAAGCTCGCCGAGAACATGCGGCGGGTGCTGCCCAACGCCTCGTACATAGCCTTCACGGGGACGCCGCTGATGCAGACGGCGGAGGACCAGCTCACCCGGGACATCTTCGGTGAGTACGTCTCCACCTACGATTTCAAACGCGCCGTCGATGACGGTGCTACCGTTCCGCTCTACTACGACAACCGCGGCGAGAAGCTCGACGTGGCCCGGCCGGACCTCAATGACCGTATAGCGGAGGAGCTCGAGAAGCACCAGCTCGATCAGGACCAGGAGGAGCGACTGCGGCAAGACCTCAGTCGCGACTACCACGTACTCACCGCGGACGAGCGCCTTGACCGCATAGGCCGCGACGTGGTCGCGCACTACTCCAGGCGCTGGGAAACGGGCAAGGCCATGCTCGTGGCCATCGACAAGATCACCTGCGTCCGCATGTACGACCTCGTGGCTCGGTACTGGGCGGAGGAGATTCAGCGGCAGCAGGCGCGGGTGGCGGAGTTCGAGTCTGATGGCTTCGCGCTGGAAGGTCAGCTATCCGGCAGGGATGAGGATACCCGCGTGCGCGTGCGTGCAGCCCATCAGGAGCGGATGGAAGCGGCAGTGGCAAAGCTCGAGTGGCTCCGGACCACGGAGATCTGCGTGGTGGTCAGCGAGGAGCAGAACGAGGTCGGGAAGTTCAGGGACTGGGGCCTGGACATCGTGCCCCATCGCACGAAGATGAAGCAAAGGGACCTGGCCGAGGATTTCAAAAAGGGCGACCACCCTTTCCGGCTCGTCATCGTGTGCGCAATGTGGCTGACCGGCTTTGACGTACCCAGCCTGGCCACGCTGTACCTGGACAAGCCCATGAAGGGGCACACGCTGATGCAGGCCATCGCGCGCGCCAACAGGCGCGCGGAGGGGAAGAACAACGGTCACATCGTCGATTACAACGGTATGCTCAAGAGCCTCCGTGCGGCTCTGGCCAAGTACGGGGAGGGTGCCGCCACCGGCGAGGGAGGTGGAAGCGGCGGCGAGCACGCGCCGGCGGAGGACCTCGAAGCGCTCCTGACGGCGTTCGTCTTGGTCCTGGAGCAGTGCACCGCGCACCTCGTGGACTGCGGCTTCGAGCTCGCTAAGCTCGTGGAGGCGGAAGGCTTCGGTAAGCTAGCCCTGTTGAGCAAGGACAACGAGTCCTCGGCCGTCAACGCGGTTTGCAAGACCGACCAGACCCGGGCGCGTTTCGAGGTGCTGGCGCGCGAGGTGTTCAAGAAGCGGAAGGCCCTCGTCTCGAACCCGGAGTTGATGAAACCCTACCGGCGCCAGGCGGACGCCGTCGACGCGATCTACAAGCGGCTCCAGGACAACAAGGAAGCGGCAGACATCTCCGCGGTGATGATGGCGCTGCGCGGAGTGGTCAGCCGCGCGATCACCCACGGGCCGATCACCCGGCTCCCCGGCGCGGACTCGGGCAAGATCTACGACATCAGCCATATCGATTTCGACAAGCTGCGCCGTGAGTTCGATGGCCAGGCGCATAAGAACACGGTCCTCCTTTCACTCGAGGATGCCGTGGAGAAGAAGCTCCGCCGGATGGTGGCGCAGAATCCCCTCCGCATGGACTTCTATAATCGATATCGGGAGATCATCGATGCCTACAATCGTGAGACCGATCGGGTCACCATCGAGGAGACTTTTGAGCAACTCGTGACGTTCGTCGGAGAACTGTCGGTTGAGGAGCAGCGCTCGGCCAGAGAGGGGCTAGACGAGGAGCACCTGGCTGTTTTCGATCTGCTCGTGAAGAGGAAGGGTGATCTGGCTACCAAGGAGCGAAACCGGGTCAAGGAGGTAGCAGCGGCGCTGCTCGACGCCATCAAGACGGAGCTGGCGAGGCTCGATCACTGGACGGAGAAACGCCAGACCCAGGCTCAGGTGCAGCAGCTCATTTTGGACTACCTCTACAACGAGGACACCGGGCTGCCGGTGGGGATCTACACAGACGAGGAGGTGAAGGCCGCAGCAGGCGTGGTCTACCTGCACGTGTACCAGCAATACGAGAGCGCCACCGCGACTTCGTATGCCATGACAGGGACCGCAGGTCCAGTTGGTCCCATTGCCAGAGGGGCCGCCGCACCCCGCGGTACTGCTGTTGAAGCGGAGACGAAGATCCTGCCCTTCCCGGGCGCGGCCAATGAGGGAGCCGGCGAGCCGGATCTACCTTTTCGCCATGTCCCCCTCGATGAGGTCCGCCCCTTCGTGAACGCCGTGCCCCTCCTCGATCTGCAGATCGCTGCCGGTGGGTTCTCGGAGGAGCAGGTTGTAGCCGATCCCGAATCCTACGAGTGGGTGGCCCTCTGGACCGGCGACCGGCCGATGCCCGGGCAGTTCATAGCCCGCGTCATTGGTGAATCCATGAACCGGCGCATCCCAAATGGCTCGTGGTGCCTGTGGCGCGCGAACCCCGCCGGATCACGCCAGGGAAAGGTGGTGGTCGCGGAGCACCGGGACATCCAGGACCCGGAGTTCGGAGGCCGCTACACGGTAAAGGTGTACGAGTCGGAGAAGATCGCTGCGGCCGAGGGGGAGTGGCGCCACGCGGTAGTACGGCTCAGGCCCGATTCCGATGACTCCACGTTTCAGGCCATCGTGTTCAGCGATCCTGAAGACGGGGAACTGCGCATCGTGGCGGAGCTGGTGAAGGTGTTGGATTAATCGGAATCACGAGTCCGAACGCCAGCCGTTGCTCTGTAACATGTATGCTACATATGTCTCATGCATGTTACGTCGCTCTGTGGGG
>Ga0214473_10000502_pt1 | contig 55330 bp, 60 predicted proteins | sample RVTome_7_FD_203509 | JGI IMG/M metagenome (GOLD analysis project Ga0214473, IMG submission 203509) | Soil microbial communities from uranium-contaminated site in the Upper Colorado River Basin, Wyoming, United States - RVT98D197 | ecosystem: Environmental > Terrestrial > Soil > Contaminated >... | reverse complement strand
GAAATCGATCCCAACCATTTTTTCTCACAACCTATTATATTTGTTTAGCTTACAACAATTTACTCAAAAGTTAACGGGACAGTAGTGCATCAAAATAAAAGTCTTTCAAAACGTGAACAGGAAATAGAAGCCCGCGACAAGGAGCAGAACTCCACATACGATTCTTATGGCAGTTTCGGTCTTCTTTGCCTTAATTGCTGTTTTACCAAAGGACGCTCCCAGCATAATAATAGCTAACGGCAAACTGAACCCAACTGCATACGCGCCCATTAGTCCCATTGCCCAGAAGGTGTAGCCCTGCAACACCGCTACTCCCAGTACAATAAAGATTCCCGGATTGCACGCCAGTGAAGCCACGCTGACTCCTCCTCCCATGACCAGTCCGAAGACTGCCGCTCCCAAAAAACCTTTCGGGCGTGAATTGCCTTTGATTGTTTTCGTGGAAAAATTAAACGGCAATAATTTAAGTGCGGCCAGCCCGACAAAAATCGCGATAAGTCCGGCAAAAACCTTCCAGTATTTTCCCATTGCATCCTGAGCGACCTGCCCTATAAAGCCGGCAACATATCCGAGGATAACAAGTGCTATTGTTGTCCCCAGCATAAAGAAAAGGGCAGCAAGAAACTTTGCCCTGCGATTGTCATCATCTCTGGTGCCTGAATAACCCACAATCGCTCCGACCAGCGGCAGAGTGCAGCAAGCACTTGCAAGAGCACTGGCCAACCCCAAAACAAACGCTAAAGGCAGAGCAACCGGTCGGAACCCGGTTTGCTCAAGCACGGTTTTGGCCCAATTCATTATTCCCTGAATCCATTCCACTTTTTTCCACTCCTTACCTTCTTGGCCCTAAAGGAGGACAAGCTGAACTACCGGCACCTGAGGGACAGCAGCCTCCTCCTCCACGCGAGGATGCAACATAGGCCTGCAGTATTTTCGTTTCTGTTATCTCTCCGGACACAGCTCCTGCGCCGCGACCTTTGCTCATTACCAGCATACTTGGCGTGGGTGTTTGTTTGGCAATATCGGCGTATTCGGGCGAACCAGACTGTAAGGTATATAAGCCGATACTTACACCGTTGGATTTTAATTTTTGTTCAGCGGACATTATCGCATCTGTGGTTTTCTTATCGGCTGTGTCGTTCCCCTTGGCAGGGATAAAAACAAATACGGTGTCCTGATTTACAGCTACCTTGTTCAGTGACGCAAGTGAATCCAGAGACTCGCCGACCCTTTTTTTCTCCTCAACTGTTTTGGCTACAGGTTCCTGTTTGTCGATAGTCGATACTGCGGGTTTCTGTTCATTTACTTCATTTGCAACAGGGACGGCAAAAGCGGTTGCCGTATTAACCGGTGCATTTTGTTTTGCACTCTTTGCTTTATAAACAAAAATGCCGCATATTGCTAACAGCACGAGCAGACAGATTACGGCCTTCACTGTTTTGTTTCCCGAAGGTTTACCGCAATCACACCCCAGCCCACAACTTTCCGACTTTACATTTTCCATAAATACCTCCTGCGTTTTATTTTATTGTTGTTAATGTTTTTGCACACTGCGAAACATTGTCCACAGCATCGTTTTCGACAGTCATGGGTACGACAGTAAGATTATCTTTGCCGTTGTCTTTCAGCAGTGAACCTGTCTTTGCCCACAATAGTAGCGTTGAACTGAATACTACCGTAATGCAACCCGCCTCCTGAAAAAGAACCGCTACTACAGGCGTGAGCATCCCAAAGCCAGCAAGTATAAATCCGATTACATTGTATATCATTGAAAAGAAAATATTGAGCTTAATACGCAACATAACTTTTCTCGACATTTCCATAAAGTTCACAACCTGCGAGAGGTCGTCATTCATCAAAGTTACATCTGCTGTTTCAACGGCTACATCCGTACCAGCCGCACCCATCGCAATTCCCACATCAGCTAAAGCCAAGGCCGGAGCATCGTTGATGCCATCGCCAATCATACCAACAAGCAGACCCTGTTTTTGCAGTTTTTCCACATATTGCAATTTTTGCTCCGGAAGAAGCTCGGCCTGGAAATCATCAACTCCGATTTCTTCTGCGACAGCTTTAGCTACCTTGTGATTGTCTCCGGTAAGCATTATGATTTTTTTAATGCCCATCGCTTTCAGGGACGCGATAGCATGAGGAGTCTCAGAGCGAATCTCATCAGCAATAGCAACCAAGCCAACTGGCTTCATATTATTAGCTACAAGAATAGCGGTTCTACCCTGTTCTGATTGTGCTGAAATCTCTCCATATATGTCTTCGGTAACAAAAATACCTTTATCCCGCAGGAACTTATCTTTGCCGACTAATATCTTTTGGCCATCTAATTGAGCGGTAACACCCATCCCAACTTCTATCTTGAAATCATGAGGGTCAGGAACGCTGATACCATACTCTTTTGCGCGGGTCATAACCGATCTGGCTAATGGATGTTCGGAATATTTCTCGGCAATCGCAGCTAAACGCAGAACATCTTTTTCCAACATACCGTCAAAAGTGACTATTTCGACCACTTTTGGTCTGCCAAAGGTGAATGTGCCGGTCTTATCCACAAGGAGAACATCTATTTTTTTAGCCAGTTCCAGAAATATCCCTCCTTTGATAAGTACCGCACGGCGTGCCATATTGGATATGCCGGCAGTTACCGCTGTCGGAGTGGCAATGGCAAATGCACATGGGCAGGCAACCAGAAGAACCGAGACAGCAACTTTGATATTGCCGGATATCAGGAAAGCTATTACTGCCAATACCAGTACCGCAGGCAAAAACCATGTTGTAAAGCGGTCTGCAAGATTCTGAATAGGAGCCTTTGTTCCCTGAGCTTGTTCGACAAGATGCACTATTCTGGCCAAGGTGGTATCCTTGCCAACCTTATCAGTCCGAATTTCAAGTCGGCCTGTCTCATTCAGAGTACCGCCAAATACTTCACTGCCCTGAAATTTTTCAACGGGCATTGATTCGCCGGTAATCGGGGCCTGGTTGACACAGCTTTGGCCCGCTAACACGATTCCATCAACGGGGATTCGGCCTCCGGGTCTGACGACCACAATATCACCGACCTGAACCTCATTAACCGGTATGACAACTTCCTCATCGTTGCGGCGTATAGTTGCCGTCTTGGGGGCAAGATCAAGCAGATTCCTGATGCTTCTACGGGTTTTATCAAGCGTATAGGACTCAAGTGCGCCCGCCACGGCCATAATGAATACGATGATTGCCGCCGGACGAAATTCACCAATTGCAAGGGTAGCGATAAGCGCAACGGCAACAAATACGTTGACCGTAATTTTTCGGTTAAAGATATCCTTGAATCCTGCAAGAAAACGCAGATAGCCGCCGAAAAGAGTTGCCAAAAGCGCTAATCCCGCATTAAGAAAATACGGGCCAATTTCCCAATGTGCCATTGCCCAGCTTACTACAATCAAAATGCCGACGGCACAGGGAACGATGCTTAGCACTGCAATTTCCCTGTATTTGGTGATATTCTTATTCACTTTTCTTCTCCGTTGTCCGATTTTCTACGGGCTCTTTTTCATTGGTTTTGTTGCCGGTTTCGTTTGAGGGGCCACAGCAGCTTTTTCCGCCACCACAGCATCCGCCGGTCTTAGTCATAGATTCCCAAATTGTTTCCAACATGCTTTTTTTCTTTTTTTCTGTTTCCATTAGTATCGACTCCTTAATAATTGTATTATTCTTGTCAGTTATGGTTTTTGACTTGAGATATTGAGCAAACAGTGCGCCTGCCGGACAAGGGTCGCAGCCGAGACAACTGTGCATCTTTTCAGTTGCGGTCTTAAGACGGCTGGTCAGGTTAGTGATGTCCTCCGGACAATCCAGTTCCAGTTGAGTCAAAAGCCCCTGAAAGCAATCGCATGTTAAACACTCTGGTCGCGCAACGTTGTTTTCAAGCTCTTTAACAATTTCCTGAATCTGATTTCTGTTCAAATTACTCATTCTTGTTTCTTCCAGAAACCCATGTAATTTTTCGACAAATGATTTAACCTCATCTCGGACGCGGCGGTTTTTGCAGAAACGATATATTGATACTATCTGTCAGCAACATTGGCCACCCCCGTTGCAGCATTGCGCACCAGAGTCCGAATTTTTATTTCCAAACTTTTCATCTGCAGCGATTTCAAGAAATGTCATCAGTTCATCTTTGCAAGGATAGATGCCTTTGCTGACGATATAATCATTTACAAGAACAAGAGGAAGACATTCTTTGCCTTGTTCCTCAAGTGCGTTTCTGACCGATTCATGACTGACAAATGCGACAGGGTAAGATGAAAGGTTGTACCGTATGACCTCTACGTTTTGGGTTTTTAGCCACTCTAAGCAACTGGAAAACCTTTCTAGTTCAGGATCGACACGGGGACCACAGACACTGCTCGAACAGCACATTGGCAGGTAATAAATTTCCAATGTTATCTTTCTCATGATTTTCCTTTCTGTTTATGAATATTATCAGGAAGCTTTTCAACAAATGCCTTAATCCCATCACGCACTCGGCGGTAGATGTTAAGAGCATCCTCTTCTGTTTTTGTTTCTTTAGCCAGTCGTGGCGGGTCGTCGAAGCTGATATGCACGACTTTTGTTTTGCCGGGAAAAATTGGGCAGCTTTCGTGTGCGCTGTCGCAGACGGTAACGACATAATCGAATTGAAGGTCTTTCAGTTCGTCGAGATGTTTGGAATGATGGTTTGAAATATCGACGCCGGCTTCGGCCATTACCTGCACAGCCCGCGAGTCCAGAGGCTTCGGTGATACACCGGCAGAATACGCATCGATCAAATCCGTCTTAAGGTGTTTTGCCCAGCCTTCAGCCATCTGGCTGCGGCAGGAATTGCCGGTACAAAGAAACAGAATTTTCAGTTTTTCCTTTGTTTGCGGCATAGCTTTTCCATATCCATCTTCAGAACTTTATCTAACTGTTTTCTGTCTTCTTTTATTTTCGGGTCGTCCCTGAGCACACCAAGAATCTGCCTGACAACAGTTTTTGCGTAATCAGGCGACTCTGCTCCAGCAAGCCGGTAGTGCATCCATCGGCTGTCCTTTTGTCCTTCGACAAGATAAGCCTGTCGGAGGATAGACATATGTTTGGATACCGTTGAAGGAGCCAGAGCAAGCAGTTCTATTATCTGACAGACACAAAGCGGCTGTTTTTCGAGCAACATCAAGGCCCTTAGCCTATTCTGGTCGGAAAGCGCCTTGGCTATATTCAGTACTTCACGCATTTTTTATATCTCCTATATTTCGCCATATAACGAAATATATAAAAAGAAAATGAAATGTTCAAGGATTATTTAATTTTTTTTACAATTTTTTATGAACCTCTTATTCCGAGAGTATAAGCAATAGTGAAGTAAATACCTATCAGAAGGAAGATTATGCCGGTGATGCGTCTGGCCCAGAGTTCGAACCGGCTGACTTTTTGAGACTCAGATTTTCCCTGGTTTTCCTTATTTGCTTCTTCCTGGGTTTGTTTTTCCCACGCCGTCTTAAGACAGTTGCATGCGCAGCCGGGACCTCCAAACCCATTAAAGAATTCGCATATCTTGGCAAAAAATCCTTTTTCCTTTTGTTTATCTTCGGTTGACATAGAAACTCCTTAAATCAGTTTATGGAGCGGTATAAATCAGCCAGATGCCACCAAGAAGAACCAGTACACCGCAGATATTTTTATGATTCCGACCTTTATTCATGAATTCATTAGCTAACGTTTGTTTGGGCAAAACCATTTTATAATATCCGCGATGGCCCGCACACAGTCTTCGTGTCCGCCAGGCAAAGCATGACGAATTGCATCAATATCGATGTCAGCAAGAGGGCGATTAAGCAAATAGGATTGTAACACATTTTCGATGTCGATGCAACTTTCTTCGTCAGCAATTTCAAACTTTGTAAATCGTAAAGCCCCTTCCTTGTCCGTAATCGCAAATCTAATTCCGCCATGGCATTTTTGTAGGTTTGCTGGTGAGATCATGGCTCATTTCCTTTCCTTGTCTGAAATCATTCTCAAATTACCATCAAACAATATTTCATTTTTCATGGTGCAGTATAAATCAGCCAGACGCCGCCCAATATGACGAGCACACCGCAGATTTTCTTTAGAATCGCTGCACCTTTGGATTTTTCATTCCAGTTCATATAGCGCTGGACAACTTCTGTAAATGTTCCGGCAAAAACAATCACCGAACAATGGCCGATTCCGTAAATCAGAAGCAATAGTATGCCATAGGCAAGATTAGTCGAAGCCAGTTTGAAAGTAATGCCGAGCATAGGAGCCATATACGCGAATGTGCAGGGGCCAAGGGCGACGCCAAATATGAGGCCGAGAATGAAGGCGGCCAGCATTCCTTTTCGTTTCATACCTACCTGACCCGGCCCTGAAAAAGGATTTGGAATCACGTCTAAAAGATGCAATCCCACTACAAAGAATATCAAGGCGACAAAGTAATTTCCGTATCTTCCGACATCACCCATCATTCTGCCTGCCGCGGCGGTAATAGCTCCGATAGCTCCGATGGTTATTAAAATTCCAACAGCAAATAATGTAGATATCCAAAATGCTCGTTTTGTGGAGATTTTACCCTGTTCATCAATGAAGCCGACAATTAGAGGGATGCTGGCAAGGTGGCAGGGACTCAACAATATGCTCAAGATGCCCCAGATAAAAGATGCTGCAACAGCTATTAACCAAGTGCTTTCAACTGCACGAGTCAATTGTGTAAATAATTCCTGCATTATCGCCCCTTATTTTGCAAATCTATTCCAAGTTCCTTCCATTTGCCGAGAATATCTTCCTTTGAATAGAAGCCTTCATGGCGGTACAGCTCTTTGCCGGACGCATCATAGAAAATCTGGGTCGGTATCATTGTTATGGCGTATTTTGACGCTTCGTTTTTGTTCTGCCACACATCGATAACTATGACCTGAAATTTGCCTTTATACTCGGTTTTAAGCTCTTCGAGTATAGGTGCCATCAGCTTACACGGAATACATTTGCCCGCTCCCAGGTCCACCAGTTTGGGCAGACCAATCGTCACTTCTGTATTTTTCACGGTGTCCATTTTCTGTGAATCGTTTTCGACCGTCACATCTGCAGAGGTCGGATTTGAAGTTGTGTTACTGCTATTTTGTTTTACGGCGATTACTACGCCCACAATCAAAATAAGGGCGACTACAATTACAATCTTCATTGCCTTATTCATAAACGAAACTCCTTTAGATTTTATTAACGTCTTTATCCAGTTAAACAAAAGCCATATCACTGCAAACATGGCAAGCAGCACCACCGGATTAGAAGGGCCATCACCGCTGCAAGGACATTGCAGGATAAAGGTTAAGTTTTCATTTATCATTCAGATATTCATCAATCTCATTTTTTACATATTCGGAAAAGGCCCGGTCGTCGCCAACGAGCTGCCAGACCTTTTCGAGTTTTTTGTATTTCACCACTTGGTCATTTTGCATCCTGGCTATCACAAGAGTGCTGACAGAAATATCGAACTGCTTTTCGAACTTCTCACCTCCCGGGTCATCCAGATTCAAAGGCATCCACTTGAGATTCCCTTCAGCTACCCGCTGCCAGAAATTGTCATCTATAGTTTTAGCCGTATTGGCCTCGATAGCTAAACATGTAGGACATCTGAAGGTTCGATGGAAATAGTAAGCAATCACCGTCGGCTTCTGCTGCTCGTTGTCCGACGTAATATTGGCGGTATCCACGGATTTTGCGATATTGGCATTTTCAACCGGAACCTGCGTGTTACTCACAACCGGCGAGTCATTCTGTTTCCGACAGCCAGAAAATATAATTACCGTTATAAGCAAAAAAACCTGCAATATTCGTATCAACATAAAAACTCCTGACTATTCGTTTTAGTTGTTGAGAATTCTTCGACTAACAACTGATTTCACATAACATTTAATCCACGTCCAGTGCAGGACGATATGAATAATCATCAGAACAACAAACACAGCCGCCAGATAAAAATGAACATCGCCCCAATCGTGTCGGCCTAATGACAAAAATTGTCTGATTTGTTCTGATGACACCGCCTCACCACCTCGCCCGCCGCGAAAACCACGTCCGTATCCTCCACCGCTGCCGGGAGGTAGAATATATTTCATTACAAAACCCGTAAAGGCAAGTCCCAAAAGATTCAAAAACGACACCAACGCCACAACAAAATTAACAGTACTTCGTGATGTCATATTACTTTCTCACGCCAGCGATTATTAAGAAAGCATTGCCTTGATTTCTTCAGGCGAGGGGACTTTGCCTACGATTTTGACCTTGCCATCGACGGCCAAGGCTGGCGTCATCATCACACCGAATTTCATAATCTCAGTTATCTCGGTAACTTTTTCAATCCGGTGTTCGATACCCAATTCTTTAGCGGCGGTTTCGGCGTTCTGCGCCAAGGCCTTACACTTCGAACAGCCTGTTCCGAGTATTTGAATTTTTTTCATTTTAGTACTCCTGTTTATTTTTTACTAACCCCAGAACGCACCAAAGAGCATTCCGGTTATGGTAGCCATAATGACCACAAGAATAACAAAAACAAGCATTTTGGCGGTGCCCATAATTCTTTGAATAACAATCATGCTGGGTAGCGACAAGGCCGGACCTGCAAGTAATAGCGCCAGGACGGGCCCCCTGTCCATACCGAGGGTCATCAGGGCCTGTGTGATGGGAATTTCGGTCAGAGTCGCGAAATACCAGAAGGCGCCGATGACGCTGGCGACGAGGTTGCTTCGGATGCTGTTGTCCCCTACCCACAAAGCGACCTGTTTTTCGGGCAATAGTGCACTGATAAAACCAACAATAAATACACCACCATAGAGCAATGGTACAAGCATTTTTGTAAAATCCCAGGTGTTGTGCATCCAAAGCCTGATTTCGTCTTTTTCGAACCATCGCCAGGCCATAATCAGGACGGCCAAACCCGCAAGGCCCGCCAAATACCATCTGATATGGTAAACGCTCATGACCCATGTTTGCCGGTCCTCCATTTTCGCAATATCGGTTTTGGGAAGGGTTATTTTTTCACTGAACTTGTTCTGCCCAAAATCCTGTTCGAGCTGGAAGCGGATGGAGTCCTTCATTTCATTGATAACGACGGCGTTGAATTGCCGGCCATCGGTTGTCCGCACGATTACGTTACCAGGATTGAACCAGTCGCTGAAGATGATGAACAAAATCATAGCGGCCAGAAAAACAGCGTTTTTACCGATGTGGCGTACAGGTTTTCCGTCCTGCGGCATCTGCAGGGCGGCCTCATTTTTTTCACGCTCGGATTTTCTGAAAATTGCTGTCATTAAAAGGCCGATTACCACCGCGAAAACAACTGAGCCGATTACTCTGCCGACACCGAGAGGAAAACCGAGGACTCGCGCTGTCAGAAAAATCGCGAGGACGTTAATGGCTGGGCCGGAATATAAAAATGCTGTGGCCGGTCCCAGACCAGCGCCGAGAGTATAAATTCCTGCGAACATCGGCAGTACGCTGCACGAACATACCGCCAGCACACAGCCTGAAACTGATGCCACACCGTACGAAAGAACAGGATTTGCCTTTGGCCCCAGATAACGCATTACTGAATCCTGCGACAGAAATGTAATAATTGCGCCGGCAATAAATAACGCAGGCACTATGCACGCCAGAGTGTGATTTCGCGCGTACCACTGCAGCAGACGGAAGGATTCGTAAATGGCCTGCTGGATTTTGGGATTGTCAAGCGGCAGGAAATAAGCCGCGAGAAAGACGGCAACGAGCGCAGCAAATATTTTCAATTCGCGGGTCATAATTTTTTTTCCTTTTACAACGCCTTAAGCAGCATACGGTTTTCTTTGGCCTGTTCTTTGACGCATCTTGTCATGCAATCCAAAAAATCGAGCACACAGGGAGTTTTAAGGGAGTAAATCACCTTGAGGCCCTGCTTTTCGTATTCGAGCAGGCCGGCGGAAACCATTAGCGAAAGATGCCGCGAAACATTCGACCGCTCGGACGCGATGTGTTCGGCTATATCGCAGACGCACTGGGGGCCGTCTTTAAGAAAATCGAGTATCGCAACCCGCAGGGGATGCGCGATAGCGGCGGCGATTTGTGCCTGTTTCTGGAAGAGAAGCTGTTTTTCCTTTTTTATCATAACACGGCTCCTTATAAGTTACTATGTGACTAATTACTCACATACTAACCAAGAGGTTCGGGCAATGCAAGAAATTTTTTACAAATTTTAGATTTTGGATTTTGGATTGGAATTAAAAGGAAGATTGCTTCGCTGGTTCGACAGGCTCACCACAGGTGCGTTCGCAATACCAGATTAGTATTTTTTCCGGAAGCGGGCAGCGGGGATGTTGCGGAGCTTGCGATACTTGGCGACGGTGCGGCGGGCGAGGTGTTTTATGCCGAGTTCGGCAAGCTTTTTGCAAATCATATCGTCGCTGAGAGGTTTTGCTTTATCTTCGGCGTCGATAATCTGCTGGAGTTTGCCGCGAACGGCTTCCCAGCTTAGTGAGTCGCCTGCTTCGTCCTCGGTACCACCGGAGAAAAACTTGCGTAAAGGTAAAATGCCCCGTGAGCACTGGATGTATTTTCCTGCGACGGCGCGCGAGACGGTGGCAAGATGGACACCGACATCCTCGGCGACTTTTGCCATCGGAAGCGGGCGGAGATAGAGCTGGCCTTTATCGAAAAAGTCCTTCTGGTATTTGACGATGGTACGCGCGACTTTCAGGAGGGTGTTTTTTCGCTGTTCGATGGCGTCGATAATCCACTGGGCGGAACGGATATTATCCTGCAGGAACTTTTTGGCCTCTTCTGCTGTACGGGTGTCTTTCGCGAGTTTGAGGTAGTAGCTGCTAATCCGCAGACCTGGAATATCGGAATCAGCCAAAAGGACGGAATAGCCATCGGGGTCGTCGGAAGGCTCGACAATAACGTCGGCGGTAACAGGGTAATTGGTATTTCTACCGATTTGCAGACCGGGTGAGATATCGAGCTTGCTGAGTCTGACAACGGCCTGGTTGACTCGCTCGACGGAGCAGTTCATTTTTTTTGCAATATCGGGCAGGCGGTTTTCGAGAAGCGCGGTCATATGTTCGGAAACAAGTTTTGCTTCGAAGCTGGTGTCATCGCCGGACTGGCGAAGCTGGATGAGCAGGCATTCCCTGACGTCTCTTGCGCCGACGCCGGGCGGTTCTAATTTCTGGACGAGTTCGAGCGCCTGTTTAAGGTCGTCGAATGAGAAATCATTGCGGTCTTTACTTTGGAGCTGTTCGAGCCGGACGGTGAGATAACCTTTTTCATCTATGTAATCAATAATTGCGATGCCTGCTTTTTTTACCGGTTCCGTGGCATCAATAAGGTGCCACTGCTCGGTGAGATATTCGTGGAGCGATTCGGGGACAGCGGCGGTATTTTTAATGGCTTCGAGTTTTCGGTCGGGTTCATCCGACGAATATGCTCTGAACGCACCGCTTTCTCCCAGGTAATCCTTGTAATCGTCGTCGAGCCTTTCGAGGCGTTCAAAATCCTCAACGGCTGGTTTTTCGGGTTTGACGCCGAGAGCTTTTTCGTCGATGTTTTCAGCAGTGGTCTCTTCTGGAGTTTCCGCAACTTCAGGGGTCGCGGGTTCCTCTATTTCGAGGACCGGGTTACTATTCAACTCTTGCTCGATTCGTTCCTGAAGCGCGAGGATGGGAAGCTGCAAAATCTCCATCGATTGTATCATGTGTGGAGCCAGCTTCATCTGCTGCTCCAACCGCATCTGTCCTGTCATTTCGAGCTTCATAACGACACCTAATCGGCTTCGTCAAAACAACGAAGCAAATATTTGATTGTCCGAAGAATCCCGCCTTCGGTACATATATAGTATATCACAAAAAGGCTTAAAATTTTGCGCAAACTTTGCGAAGGAGCAAAAAAATTTGGTAGGCCAGCAAGAAAAGTTAATCTAATTCTTTTCTACCGATTATAGCGTCGGTGAGAATTTTTCCGGAGGCGTATTCGATGGTCGAACCTGTGGGAAGTCCCCTCGCGAGGCGTGTAATCTTTACACCTGCAGGCTTTAGAAGCGAGGTGATATAAAGGGAGGTGCCGTCGCCTGCCATATTGGGGTTGGTGGCCATAACAACTTCCTTGATGTCTCCTGCTCGGACGCGTTTGACGAGCTGTTCGATGGTAAGGTCGGCAGGTTCGATTCCTTCAAGCGGGGCGATGTGGCCACCGAGGACGTGATATACCCATTTGCAAGCGCCGGTTTTTTCGAGGCTTACAATGTCTTTGGGCTGTTCGACGACGCAGATGACGGATTTGTCGCGGCGGCTGTCGGAGCAGATGTCGCAGACGGAATTTTCGGAATAATTGAAACAAACCTGGCATCGTTTGATTTTGTTTTTAACGTCGCTGATGGCTTGTGCGAGCGTCAAAGCAGTCGGTGTATCGGACTTAAGGATGTAGAAGGCAAGGCGTTCTGCGGTTTTGGGACCTATGCCGGGAAGTTTGGCGAATTCCTCAATCAGTTTGTTCAGGGTCTGGGTATAAACTTCGCTCATATTATTTCCGTTTCATAACCATAACAAGTTTACCGGTGTTTTTGTTTATGTAAAATGTGTAGGTGCCGCCGTTTCTTCTATTTTTGGGAGTATAAGTAACAGCGCGGGTATCGGCGCCGCTCATCGATTTGACCTGCTTAGAAAAATCAGGCATCTGCTCACTATCGAGCGCAGTCGGGCTTGCCGGGGGGGCAGAGGGTTCGATGGAAACGTCGTAATCCTGCGGACGAAGGCCGTGAGTGAGGGCATATTTGTTTGCTGAATCGAGAATCTGGGTATCCGACAGAGGCGATTCGCAGCCGGGAATCAAGCTGACTGGCATTACTATAAGAACTATTGTTAATAAAGCTGTTTTCATATTCATCTTTAGTTTATGAATTTTAATCGACACCTGTAATAGTCGCATCGAGTCCGAGCAAAACCGTCTTGACCGCCGGGTGATTGATGGCTTCAGCTTTTTGCGAGCTGCTCATTTTGGCTGAAGCGGCAGGCGAAGCAACCGATTTATCGGCAGCGGCGGATTCGAGTTTTACTGTGACCGGCGCATTAAATAAATTACCGAGGGCGGATTGAATCTGTTCGAGTCTGCCATTGCTCTCGCAAAGTTTTTTGTTCATCTGCGCGGATGAATCGAAGGTCAGAGTCAGGATGTTATTACTGAGGCCGGTCGGTTGTGCGCTGCTTAACAGGCCCGCGGCGGATTTACCGAGTTTGATGGAAAGAGCGTTGAGAATGGTTTGCCAATTGTCTTTTATAGACTGCAGGTTGTGCGAGATGGAAATTTCAGGCTGTGAATCAGTCGGAGGCTGTGCTGTGTTGTCGGAAGACGCGTCAGAGGTGGTTATCGATTTTTTTTTTAACGGCTGGGCGGGACTACCCCCCTGCTGGGCGACAAGGGTGTCGATATTGAGAAAATGCTCGCTGAGTGTGAACCGCAGGATGCCTGCTTCGAGAAGCGCCCGGGGGGTATCGGTATTTTTAACGGGCCAGCGGAGTTTTTCGAGGGAGGTAATATTATAGACGAGGCCTGCGATGTCGAATTTTTCGGCAAGAGCGGCGGCCTTTTTCTTCTGCTCGGCGGATAGAATCACAAGTTCGGTTTTGACACCAGCGGATTTTATTACCATCAGGTCTCGCATATAGTCTATGAGGGCATCGACAATCTGGACTTCGCTTAAGCCGCTGGTGAGCAAATCGTCAAGTGCCTGTAATGAGCCGGCGGCGTCGCAATCGGCAATTTTGGCGATGAGGTTATAGACTTTTTCACTGCTGGGACAACCGAGGAATTTTTCGAGCAGTTGGGCTGAAAGAGGTTCGATACCGGTGCTGATGAGTCTGTCGAGCAGGCTCAGGCCATCGCGCATTGAACCATTGGCCATTTTTGCCAGAGGCAGAATCAGATCTTCGTCGTATTTTATTTTTTCCTCGTAGAGGATTTTTTTGAGCTGGCCTGCGATAAGGGGGGGGCTAATGTTGTTGAAATCGAAGCGCTGGCAGCGCGACTGGATTGTCGCGATTACCTTATTGGGTTCGGTGGTGGCGAAGATGAATTTTACGTGGCTTGGCGGCTCTTCGAGGATTTTGAGAAGCGCATTAAAGGCACCTTGGCTAAGCATGTGCACTTCGTCAATGATGTAGATTTTGAATCGTGAACGGGCAGGCCGGTAGATGGCGTTTTCCCGTAATTTGCGGACCTCCTCGACGCTGTTGTTGGAGGCACCATCGATTTCGATAACATCAAAATCTTCGCCGATATTGATGGTGAGGCAGCTTTCGCACTTGCAGCAGGGTTCGGTCGTGGGGTTATCTGCGGAAAGACAATTGAGGGCCTTTGCAAGGATGCGCGCCATTGTGGTTTTGCCGGTACCGCGGGTGCCGGTGAAAAGATAGGCGTGGGCGACCTTGTCGGTCTTTATGGCATTTTTCAGAGTCTGCGCAATGGGGTCCTGGCCGACGACGTCGTCGAAGGTCTGAGAACGGTATTTTCTGGCAAGAACAACGTAACTCATAATAAAGCCGGCCGGGTTTGCCACGGCACAACCGACACACGCTTATGGCTGCTCGGTTCCCCGCCTGACCAGATTCGCGGGTCAGCCTGCATGGGACCCGGCCGATAAAAACGAAAAATCCAAGAACAAATAAATATGGAGGTAAGTATAGCAGGAGAGAAAATTTTTTCCATAAAAACATTTTGATTTGACAAATTTAGGGTCGATGGTAAATTCAACAATCGACGGAATTTAACAAATAGTCAGTGGCATTAAGGTTAACAAGGGTGCAGTTATGAAGGTACATATAGAAGACACGTGCACGGCGTGCGGATTGTGTGTGGATACGTGCCCGGAAGTATTCCAGATGGGCTCTGACAAGGCGGAAGTGATAGTTGACGAAGTTCCTGCGGAATTCGAGGACGCGGCTCGGCAGGCCGCCGACGAATGCCCGGTGGAAGCAATTATCGTAGAATAGCAGAAAACCAAAGAATATTAACCACAGATTGTGCAGATTACACAGATTTGCTAATCGAGTTCCTGTGCGGTTTTAATATCCGTATCTTTGGCGCACATATTCAAGCCAATTTTGCCATTTGTGTGCTTTGTCATTTTCTCGTACCCATGATACCCACTGCTGATGCGAAAAACCTGCAAAGTGCGCCTTGCCCTTGAATATCTTTTGCCAACCAGTCCTGAAATCATCAATACCAGTTGTTTTCAAACAGTCAACCAGTGCTTTATTGTCCTGGTCGTAAGCAACACAAGACACGACAAATTTATATTTTCCGCTTTTGGCGATACCTTCCGCCAATGCCTGCTGCCTGAATAATTGATAACCACTCGTTGCGGCTGGACACCGCTCCAATATGTCTCTGCCACACTTAGAAATATTTACGAAGTCCCAGTATTTTCTGTTACTGCGGTCTTCGGACTGCCAGTTCATCATATAGCAAATTTTTCGAGGATTTTTTAGCACAGCCTCTATATCCATACACCGTTTGGTGTCGGGGTTTCCATATTGGGGTTTTCTGCCGGAACAGGGATAAAATGAATGCTCGGTATATTTGTTTTCTGTAAGTATCAGGCCTTCGCCGCCGTTGACTATAAAAGCAACATCCGGCGATGTCTGATTCGCCCCCCTTATACCTTCCGGTTCTCCAAGGAGGGACGAAGGTCTAAGTTCGCCGCTTTCCGCATATTCAAGTTCGATATGATCTAAGGTTTCGATATCCGGACTTACCTGCTTTTTCAGAAATTCCGCAAGCATCTGTTTGTCGTTGCGGAATGGGAAATAAAAATTGGCACAAAGTATCCACGAACTTTTGAGATTATGAACTCCTTTGTGTTTCTGTACTTGTGCCTTTTCAAGATATGCCGGCAAACTTTCGCGAATCTGTTCCCACAAACCGTCTTTCCATTTATGTGGCGGCAAAATCCACGGTCTTTTCTTGCCGTTCTGAACACCCCACTCATCTGTTGTAATATTCTTCTTCCGCCAGTTAACCTGTCGCTGCTGTATCACCTCATCAAAACTTGATTGCATTTGCTACACTTCTCTTTCGAGGCTTTCTTCGAGCACCGGCAAATCGTTTTCCACCGCCGACCACACCACATTCAGGTCGATACCAAAATAATGGTGAACGAGGATATTGCGCATTCCGATAATCTTATCCCACGGTATTTCTGGGTGTGCGTCGGTAAATTCAGAAGAAATATGTGCGGCAGCTTCACCGATAACCTGTAAATGGTGAACAATCCAGTTTTGGATCAGTTCGTCTTGTTCAAATGCACCCCGCCCTTTTGCGGCATATTTTTTTATGCGCTCTACCGCATCGAGAATATCGAGCAGCCGTTCTTTTTCATCTCTCATAGGGAAACCGCTTCATTAAGGACGCGATCTCGGATACGGGGCCGCAAACCCTCGGGAGTAATTACATCGACCGACCTGCCGAGAAATTTTTGTAAATCCATTAAGAGGCCGCCAAGGTCAAACAAAGACCTCCCCTGCTCCAATTCGACAAGAAAATCTATATCGCTATTTGCGTCTGCAACGCCTCTCGCTACAGAGCCAAATACCCGTACATTTGACGCCCCGTATTTTGCCGCAATCGCAAGAACCTGCTCACGTTTATCGCCGATTATTTCATTAATTCCCATATACAAATCTTATCCTATTTGCCGATTTATTGCAAGATATTCAATTCGATAGTTCCCTGCTTCTTTCCTGCGCCCGTTTGACAGCGGCATTAACCAGATTGCCAAAATTGTCTTTTGCAAAGACTTTCAGGGCCGCTTCGGTAGTGCCTCCCGGTGAAGTAACATTTCGGCGGAGCAATTCCAATGATTTACCCTGCTTGTCGGCATCGCAGGCAAGCAAGGCCGAACCTTTAGCAGTCTGGAGGACCAGTTCCTTAGCGATATTTTCAGACAGGCCCAACTGTATGGCGGTTTTTATCAATTCCTCGCAGAAGAGAAAATAATATGCAGGGCCGCTGCCTGAGACGGCGGTAACGGCATCCATCAATTCCTCATTGTAAAGCACAACGACGCAGCCGACGGATGAGAAAATCGATTTTGCTTTTTCGAGCATCGATTTTGCCTTATCGTTTGCGAACAAGGCGCTGATTCCTTCACCGATTAAAGCGGGAGTATTGGGCATTACGCGGACGACGGGTCTATCACCGAGGACGGCAGTAATTGACGCGATTTTTTTACCGGCGGCGATGGAGATAATCAGAGAATCTTTCTTGAGAGAGGCTTTTATCGATTCGAGAGCATCGGCCATATTCTGGGGCTTGATGCTGAGAATGAGTGTATCTACTTTCGCAGCTAATTGCGCATTGTCAGCAGCAGTGACTTTATATTCCTTCATGAGGTGTTGTAGTCTTTCGGGTTTGATGTCACTGATGAAAACATCTTTTGGTTTGTAAAGTTTGGCGGACAGGATGCCTTTGATCAGAGCTTCCGCCATATTTCCACCGCCGATAAAGCCGATAGTGACCATTCAATTCTCCTTGTTAAAAAAGGTCTATGGCGTATAATTTTAACGAAAGTTGCGTAATCGTAAATAAAAATAAATTTACAGGGGAACCGATGGCCAGGCGGACATTTATCGTTACGGCTTTTATTTTATGCATCTGCTATCAGCCGGCGGCGGGCAAACAGCGGCCGGTGGTAATCACGGCGAGGCAGTGTTCGTATGCGGAGGCACTGGCGGCGAAGGAAATCCGGCGGTACATTTACCTGCGGACGGACGAGCTTTTATCGATTGTAAAATCGGATGGGGGTATTGCGGATATTTCGTTTATCGCGGTAGCGGAAAAAGACCGGGACATTGTAAAAAAACTGACCGAGGCGGATGGAAAAATTAAAGCGATTGTAGCCGGACTCAAACCGCAGGAGTATTTAATAAAGACGGTTAGTGCGGGAAATACGAAAGCGGTCTGGATTGTCGGAGGGGATTCTGCGGGAGTTCTTTACGGAACATACAGGTTTATCGAGCGTTTTGGTGTGCGGTTTTATCTATATGGGGACGTTGTTCCGGATGAGAAAATAAATTTTGTGATACCGGAAATTGATGAGGTCGGCAGGCCGTTGTTCGAGCTGCGAGGGATACTGCCCTTCCACGATTTTCCGGAAGGGCCTGACTGGTGGGATGTTGACGAATATAAGGCGGTGATAGGACAACTGCCGAAAATGCGGATGAATTTTATCGGCCTGCATACCTATCCTGAAAAAAATCCGGACTGTCAGTTCGGCAATTCTGAGCCAACGGTGTGGATTGGGATTCCGCAGGATATCGGGCCAGACGGGACGGTAAAGTTCAGCTATCCATCGCGGCATTTTACGACGATGAGCAAGGCGTGGGGATACAAGCCGAAAAAAACGAGTGAGTTTTCTTTGGGAGCGTCTGAACTATTCGAGCGTGATGATTACGGCGCAGATTATATGGAGGGAATGTCACCGTGGCCTGAAACGCCGGAAAAGTGCAATGAATTATTCAAAAGGTTCGGGGCAGTACTGAATGATGCGTTCAGTTTTGCGCATCGGCTTGACGTGAAAACGTGCGTAGGGACGGAAGCGGCACTGAGCGAGCCAAATGTCCTGAAGCAAAGACTACGGGACATGGGCAAGGACCCGTTTTCGTCAGCTACTGTGCAGGAGATTTACGAGGGGATGTTCACACGGATTAAGCAGGCGTATCCAATTGACTATTATTTTTTGTGGACACCTGAAGACTGGACGTGGCTTGGCGCGAAAGACGTAGCAGTAGAAGCAGTGGTAAAAGATTTGAAGATGGCGACAGCGTCGGCGGAAAAAGTGAAAGCGCCGTTTACATTGGCGACGTGCGGATGGGTGCTCGGGCCGCAAAATAATCGTACGTTATTCGATACGGTGCTGCCCAAGAAAATACCTTTAACGTGCATAAGTCGGGACGTCGGATTTGCGTTTGTTGAACCAGGCTTTGCGAAAGTGCAAGGCAGGCCGAAATGGTCGATACCGTGGTTGGAGGACGACCCGGCGCTGACTATGCCGCAGTTGTGGGCAGGCCGGATGCGGCGGGACGCGTTCGATTCGCTCAGTTATGGATGCAGCGGGCTAATGGGAATTCACTGGCGAACCAGAATCATCAGCCCGAATATTGCGGCACTTGCTCGGGCGGGCTGGAACCAGGATTTCGCAAAGGGAATAGTCAGCGACCCGAATAAAATCGAGCGTGACCCAAATAATGTACCGCGGGATTTGCCTGTATCTGATTTTTATGCGGACTGGGCGATTGCGGAATTAGGGCCGGCGGTCGCGGAACCGATAGAAAAATTATTTGCAAAATTAGATGGCGGGCCGTTTTCGAATGTAATTGGCCAGCGGAAAACAAATTTGCCCCGCCCTGCCACGTGGATTGACGGGCCGGGTGGGATTAGACCCAATGAAACAAGCTGGAAAGAGGAGAAGAAGAATTACGCATTTGTGGCAGAGATGGCGAATCTGCGCGGCGAGGTTAAAGGAGCAGGAAATTTAGAACGGTTTGATTATTGGCTGAATAATTTCAAATATCTGCGAGAGGCGGGGGCACTTGGCTGCATATACGGGCGATTTAATAAGGCGGTGGAAAAAATCACAGCACAAGATAATCCGCAGGAACGCAAGAAATTAGCAAAAGAAATTGCCTTGCCGATTCGCAGAGAAATGGCGGCAAAGATTACGGATGCGCACAAATATCTTTTGCAGACTGTTAATACAACGGGTGAAATGGGGACAGTGGCAAACTGGCAAGAACGTGTTATACCGAAACTGCTTGACCAGACTCGGCAGAAACTTTGCGAGCTTACCGGTGAAGAAATTCCGGAAGATAAACTACTTTCGAAACAATATTCGGGCAAAGCGAGGGTTTTTGTGCCGACGGTGCGAACATCCGTCGAAGCAGGCGAGAATTTGAGACTGAAGGTGATTATTTTGGATAGTGCCTCACCCAAGGAGGCGGCTGTTTATTGGAACAATATAGGGGATAAAAAATATAATAAGCTGGAGCTTGCACATATTGGCCGTGGAGTTTATGGCGTCACTATTCCGGCTGAAAACGTCAAACAAAACGATTTCGAGTATCATATAATAGTGACAACAATAAAAGGGGAAAAATTATATTGGCCGGCGACGGCGCCGAGAAAAAGACAGACGGTAATAGTTGTTGAGGCAAGCAAGTAATGAACAGGCGAGAATTTTTGAAGTCGATGGCAGTAACTGCGGCGACGATGAAATTATCGGCGATTGTTTCAGGAGCTGAGCAGATGAAAACAAGCAAGGAAAAACCAAACTTTGTAATCATATTTACTGACGACCAGGGTTATCAGGATTTAGGGTGTTACGGTTCGCTGCTTATAAAAACACCGAACCTTGACCGGATGGCCAAAGAAGGGATGAAATTCACCGATTTTTACGTGACGGCGCCGATATGCAGTCCTTCGCGGGCGTCGTTGATGACGGGATGTTATCCGCTGCGTGTCGGCATAGTGACGGTGCTGATGCCGAAAGACAAAATCGGGCTGAATCCATCGGAAGTAACTATTCCGAAACTGCTCAAAGGCGAAGGGTACAGCACGGCTTGCATCGGCAAATGGCACCTGGGCGAAGGGCCGGAACTTAGCCCGTTAAAGCACGGTTTCGATTATTTCTTTGGCCTGCCCTTTTCGAATGACGAGGACCATCCTGAATACGGGCCTGAATTTCCAAAGCTTGTACGAAATGACAAGACCGTTGAAGCTCCCGCGGACCGGGCGATGCTGACAAGAAAATGTACTGACGAGGCTTTAACGTTTATCGAGTACAATAAGAATAATCCGTTCTTTCTTTATCTTTCGCATCCGATGCCACACATTAAATTAGGCGTATCACCACAATTCAAAGGTAAAAGCAACCGCGGATTATACGGCGACACAATCGAGGAAATCGACGCAAGCGCGGGTGAGATTTTCGCGCTTTTGAAAAAATTAAACCTGGATGAAAAGACGCTGGTGATTTTCGCTTCTGACAACGGGCCGTGGCTGCAATACGGCCAAGACGGAGGCAGCAGCGAACCTTTGCGTGGGGGGAAATTTTCGACTTTCGAGGGCGGGATGCGGGTGCCTTGCATAATGCGCTGGCCGAGAAAAATTCCCGCTGGAACCGTTTGCAGCGAGGTCGCGACAATAATGGATTTTCTGCCTACACTGGCAAAGCTCGCTGACGCTGAAATACCAGCAAATCAAACAATTGACGGCAAAGACATCTGGTCATTGATGTCGGGGGAGACGAGCGCAAAGTCGCCTTATGATGCGTTTTACTATTACTGGCTTGGTAATCTTGAGGCGGTACGCAGCGGACAGTGGAAGCTGCAACTGCCGAGACAGGAAAAATTTCTGTGGCGGTTCAAAGGCCAGCGTGAAAACCAGAGTCGATGGTGGCCGGCGCAGTTGTATGACCTGAAAAACGATATTGGAGAAAAGAACAATTTCGCCGAGCAGCATCCAGAAATTGTCAGACGCCTGTTAGCCGCAGCGGAGCAGTTCGACAAAGAATTGAAGGCAAACTGCAGGGCGCCGGGGAAAATCGGTGAATAAAAAAACAGGGTGGGAACCTTAGGCCACCCTGCGCATTCCAAAAAACCGGACTGTTAAGAAAAACAAAGCGGTTATTTTCCCATTTTTAAGTTGGTCTGAATCTGTTTGTAGACAATTTTGGATTTGTCTTCATTTCCAATGGATCCAGCCTGAATCACAATTTTAGTTGAATTTTCGGTTAAAGAAGTGAGATTAACCGAAATTTTCTGGTCCTGCGAGTCGCGAGCAATAACCACGGCAGTGAGCGAGTCGGCTGTTTTCATGGTCACAGTAAGACCTAGGTCGTCCATCGCCTTTAACACCGAGGCGTTTACGACAGCAATCGGTTTATTTTCCGTGGCCTTTAGTGTTCCCCATGAGTAGACCGCCTGTGTCTCACCGCTTGGGCCGACGATTTCAGTGGTCTTGCAGCCTGCCAGGAAGAAAGCAGCCAAAAGCACAATTACCAGTAAACAATTTCTTTTAGTCATCCTTTTCCCCTTTCAGTTGAACTTTAATGTTTTTTACCATCGGAATTAGAGGTTACCGGCAATTGGTGTCCCTGTCAACATTAAAAATTATTATGGTTGGGATAGACAAAGAACATCGTATCCCCCTGTGAAGATAAGCGGCCAAAATTCACCGAGGATTTTTTCTTGCAGGATAATATTTGAAAAGTTAAACTACCCGCCGTGCAGAACGACTAAGGGTCGGTGCCCGAGTGGCCAAAGGGGATGGGCTGTAAACCCATTGGCGTAAGCCTACGTTGGTTCGACTCCAACCCGGCCCATTGGTTCGACGCGGCGGACGGCAAAGCCGTCTGCCTTGCTTACCATGTCAAGCGTCGAACCATCCCGAGCATGTCGAGGGATAGATAAAAACGGCGTTTCCAGTATCGCAAAAGGGCTTTGCACTTCTGTCACTATCAATGCGTTTACCCATTTTACTATTCGCGGCAACTGCGGAAGTTTGATTAATCAAAACTTTTTCAGCATTCCGATAAATTATTGGGCGCAGCAGCAGACAATTCGTAACCGCATCCGACAGAGAAAAGCCTAAAAAACGAACTTTGTTTTTTAGGAGGCAAATTATGAAAGCAAAGATGTTCTCATTAATATGGTTGCTGGTCCTTACTGCACCGTACTGCCGGCTGACAATCGACCAGCTTAATCCTCCCTGTGAACAACTAACGTCTCAAGACAGGAACCTTAAAAACTTTTTCTCATATATTCACGTGCGCTCACCGCCTGCGTGAACCTGACGTTCGGAGGAAAACACACCGTCTCAATCCCGCCGCATTTTTCCGTCAATCCACCTCAAAAATCACGATTCCAAAGGTATTACTCGTTCCAAATAGCAAAAAAGTGCAAAAATAAGGCCTGCGGATTATATCAGGTGCCCCTTTTTTACGATAAACTCTTTAGGCATAAGAACTTTGTGTTTGATGTTATGCGTTATTCAAAAAACCTGATTGGAAAAAATTATGAAACTCGACCCGACAAAAATGGAAAGCTGGCAGATTGCCGAAGCCGCTGAGAAAAACATGAAATCTCTTGCCCATCTTGCAGAGGGACTCGGCATAAAATCCGACGAGCTGATTCCGATGGGACATCAGCTTGCCAAAGTCGATTATGGGCGTATTATGGAACGGCTGGGAGGCAAACATATCTCACCCGCGAAGTATATCGATATCACCGCGATAACCCCGACGCCTTTGGGCGAAGGAAAAACTACGACAACTATCGGTCTGGTGCAGGGCCTAGGAAAATTAGGCAAGCGCGCGACCGGCGCAATTCGTCAACCCAGCGCGGGGCCGACCTTCAACATTAAAGGTTCAGCGGCGGGAGGGGGACTATCGCAGTGCATACCCCCGGCGCCTCTTTCCATTGGTTTTACCGGTGACATCAACGCGATTACGAACGCGCACAACCTCGCGATGGTTGCGCTTACCGCCCGGATGCAGCACGAAACAAACTACGACGACGCGAGGCTTGCGAAAAGTCATCTCAAGCGCCTCGATATCGACCCGAACCGCGTACAGATAAAATGGGTCATCGATTTCTGTGCGCAGGCACTGCGGCATATTACAATAGGTAAAGGCGACAGAATGGACGGTGTCGAAATGGAATCCGGTTTTGCCGTCTCTGTTTCGAGCGAGCTTATGTCGATTCTTGCCGTCGCGAAAGACATTAAGGACATGCGGCAGCGAATCGCAAGGATGGTTGTCGCCTACAGCAAAAGCGGCAGAGAAATCACCACGGCGGACCTCGAAGTCGATGGCGCGATGACGGCGTGGATGTTCGATACCATAAATCCGAGTCTGATACAAACAATCGAAGGCCAGCTTGTTTTTGTTCACGCAGGCCCGTTTGCCAACATCGCCATCGGACAAAGTTCGATTATCGCGGATTTGTTAGCGAGCAGGCTTTCGGAATATCACGTTACCGAAAGCGGCTTCGGCTCAGATATCGGCTTTGAAAAATTCTGGAACCTCAAATGCCGCTATTCGGGACTAAAACCGGACGCGGTCGTAATTGTCGCTACACTTCGAGCGCTGAAAATGCACGGTGGCGGCCCTACCGTAAAACCCGGCATGGCGCTGGCGTGGGAATATTCGCACGAAAACTGCAGGCTTGTCGAAGCCGGCTGCGAAAATCTCCTTGCGCATATCGACATTGTCAGGAAAAGCGGCATAAAACCCATTGTTTGCCTGAACAGTTACTACACCGATACCAAGGCCGAGGTTGACATCGTTCGAAAAATCACGGAACAAAACGGCGCGCTATTCGCGCATTCCGAGCACTGGCTCAAAGGCGGTGAAGGCGCACGCGAACTTGCCGAAGTCGTCGCGGACGTTTGCGCGACAAACCACCACAATTTCCAATTCCTTTACAAACTCCACACGCCCCTGAGAAAGCAAATCGATTTAATCGCAACCGAAGTCTATGGCGCCGCGGGCGTTACTTATACCGATGCGGCAATGGAAAAAGCGAAGGCACTCGAGACCAACACGGATTATCAGGGCTTCGGCACCTGCATGTTCAAAACGCACCTGAGCCTGTCGCACAATCCGGATATGAAGGGCAGGCCGCGAAACTGGAGGCTTCCAATCCGCGACTTTATGGTGTATAAAGGAGCAGGCTTTATCGTGCCGGTCGCCGGTGATATCAAGCTGATGCCGGGTACATCATCAAATCCGGCTTTTCGGCGAATCGACGTGGACGTCAAGACCGGCAAAGTCACAGGATTGTTTTAGAATGTGGCACGGGCTTCCAGCCCGTGAAAACGAATTACAGGAAAATTACAATGACCGCGAAAATTATTGACGGCAGGGAAATCGCCGCCCGGATGCGGGCAGAGCTTAAAACGGAAATTGGAAAACTCAAAACGCGAGGCATCATCCCCGGCCTTGCCGTTATTCTCGTAGGTAACGACCCCGCCTCTAAATCGTACGTAACCGCGAAAGAAAAAGCGTGCGAGGAAATCGGCATCTATTCTGACGACAACCGCTTGTCCGCCGAAATCAGCCAGCACCAGTTGCTCGACCTTATAAGGCAAAAAAACAGCGACCCGAAAATTCACGGCATTTTAGTGCAACTGCCGCTGCCGAAACACATCGATGACTCCGCGGTGCTTCTGGCAATTGACCCCGATAAAGATGTTGACGGTTTTCATCCGGTAAATATCGGCAAAATGGTGGCGGGCGAAAAGGCGTTCCTGCCCTGCACACCGCACGGTATCATACAGCTTTTAATCCGAAGCGGTGTAAAACTTGACGGCGCACACGTTGTTATTGTCGGCAGAAGCAATATCGTGGGAAAACCGCTGGCAAATATGCTCATTCAAAAGTCCCCTACAGGCAATGCCACTGTTACAATTTGCCATACGCGAACGAAGAATCTTGCTGACCATACGCGCAGGGCGGACATCATCATCGCCGCCGCAGGCAAACCAAATACGATTACCGATGATATGGTTCGCCAAGGCTGCGTTGTTATCGATGTCGGTGTAAACCGCATTGAAGACAAGACCAAAAAAGCGGGCTACAGACTCGTCGGCGATGTGGATTTTGAAAAGGTGAAGGAAAAGGCCTCGCTGATTACCACCGTTCCCGGCGGTGTCGGCCCGATGACAATCACAATGCTCCTTTACAACACCGTCGATTCCGCAAAAAAATCTGCCGGTTTGGCCTGATTCTGTAATTGCGAGAAGCGACGAAGCAATCTCTTCTGTCATTCCCGCGCAGGCGGGAATCCAGAATCCACCAAAAATCCGCTTTACACCGTCCGCTTTGGGGGTAAAATAACTATACAGCCTGTGAGGAAAATTTGCAGTCAGTCATCCGTAAATGGTTAAGAAACTGAAGCGATAAATAAATTTTTTCTTAGGAGGTAATAGTCATGCTTATCTCAATCCCCAAATACGTATTATTAGCACTCCTTTTTATTACTCCTGCCTGTTTCGGAAAAAATGATCAGCCGCTTATTTCCATACCTGAAAGCAGAATAAAATCCTCGACGTGGAGCATATATGTCTGGAAAGTTGTAGGTTGGCAGTATGATAGTCCGTATTGGGAAAAAGGAAGTAAAGAAACAAGGGAGATCGATGAAATTGGACAAACGCAAAGAGACAAAACCATTCGTGCCGTATGTCTCGGCAAAGAAGGAGACTTTTTTGTATTTTTTACGCTGAGAGCATTTGTAGATCCCGCTTTTCCTAATCTTTTTGTACAAGCAGTGGATGAAAAGCTTCTCGATTCTGCGGGTAAACCCTTTTCGCAAGTTGCTGTGGCAAGCGAATCGTATATCAGATATGGCGGAATAGAATTGGTCTCATATGATGACCAGGGTGGGGGAATATTTAAAATTAAAAACAAAGTGAATGGAATAACTCATTTTGATGCGAATGATCCAACATCTTACGGGCGAGGGTACATAGATAAATATAAACCAGGTTCGGGTTTTTATCAGAAAATAGGAAATGTACAATATGAAATTCCACATAAACGCATTTCTGCTGAACAGCACATTGAGATGCAGAAAACTCCAAAAATATCAGTAAAATATGTTGGTGAACACGATGTAGCTCTTGTGTATGTGCCGGTGGCTCTTTTCGTTAATGGAATTCCGACAGACACGCTTGAATTAAACAATCCGACTTTATCCGCAAGGCTTATGTTGGAGCATAACAGAGAATTGTTTGGATTCAAGTTTGTGCTAATAGGTCAAGAAACGATAGACCTTATAAAAAATTATGCCCCATCTGACAAAGGTCAGGTCTATCTTCCCGGTTTTCAGAAATTGTTTATGGTCGCTGGTTTGGCATTAGGGCCGGAAACTTTGGATATTCTTAAGAAGGTTGATTCAACATTGGATCAGATAATACCTCAAAAAATCGCTAAGGCTAAAAGCATGACAGAGGCAGGCCAGATAGCTTGGGATACATTGGGAACAGCAGCAATTGAAATTGCACGTGATAAGCAGGTAATAGCAAAAGTCCGTAGTTGCGTGCTCTCGCTTACAACTGATTCTTTGCAATAAAATCAAAAATAATGTTGCGGTGTTTCGAATGTGCTGGAATGCTGTAAAAAAATGGAAGGGAAAAATGGCACAACATAAAAAACTTATCTGGAAGCGGCTCGGCAACAGCTATGGCCTTATCTGCTTAAATCCCGACCGGCTCGATAAAAAGGCAGCCAAAACACTCCTGCGAAAGATTGAGGTAATCTACGATGATTTTAAAAAACCGTTGGACCAAAGGGTTCCGTTATTATTCCAGCAATGGCTGAAAAACACTGCCGAACCGTTGCCGGAAGCTTTTTACTGCTTGCTTAGCAACTGGTTTTTAGGAGATGGGCCTGCCAATATATCAATTCGCGCTGGACTTGCTTTGCTATTGTGGCGTAGATTGTTCTGTGCCATACCGGAGCAGAGACTAACAAAATGGCGAAAGAGCGACGCAAAAGTTTTTTATAAAGATGTTTTTGACCGATGGTGGAAAAAGCAGCAGGATTGTAAAGACGATTGCTGAAACACCGCCCGGGAAATCCGATACTAATTTCCTGAAGTTGCATTCTGGCCAAACCTGCAAGCCTTCAGGCGGTTCTGCCAAAGGCCAAACACTAACGACCAAAAACTAAAAACTATTTTTCTTCTGACTTCTGTATTCTGTATTCTGACTTCTTGCCTTTGCTAATCCTCTGCCCCTGTGTAACTTAGGAAACCGCCTGAAATTTATTGAATTTCCACTTAATTTCTTCAAAAAGTTCTTGATTTTATTAACAGAGTGATTATCATATTCGCTTGGCTGGGCTCACATTCCATGGCCCACAAAATTAGTCAGCCGAAGATTCCAAAATGCTGAAAATCAGGGGTTAGAAAGTTTAAATCTTTCGTTAAAAAACACAACCGCAAAACGAGTTACGAAACGAGCAGCGCAACCTGTAGTGAGCCTGCCTGCACCGAGCTTGTCGAAGTGTCGAAGGGGCCGAAATGCCAATCAACCAATTAACTAATCAACAAATTAACCAATTTCCCCACTTTAACCAATTACCCATACCGAAAAGACTAAATTATGCAAAACAAAGCCAATTTGCCGGATATTCAAATGAATGTAAGTTATGTTAAAACAAATAATTATGAACAATTAACGATGGACAAGGAACCAATAAAACAAAGCCAAACAAAGCCAATTTCTATACCAAAAACTCTCGAAACGTACCCGCGCAATGACAACAGATTACGTGTCGCATTCGCGTTTGATGCGGGCGCCAAGAGGGTTGAGTTTTTCTTCGATGTGTTCGTAGCCTCTGTCGATGTGATAGACGCGGTTGACAATAGTTGTGCCATAGGCGGCCAGTCCCGCCAGCACGAGGGCGGCGGAAGCGCGCAGGTCGGAAGCCATTACGGGAGCGGCTATAAGTTCCTTTACACCGGCGACGACTACCGCGGGGCCTTCCTTGCGCAGGTTCGCCGCCATACGGTTGAGTTCCGCGACGTGCATAAAGCGGTCGGGGAATATTTTTTCGACAATAATGCTGTTGCCTTCACCGAGGGCGAGCATCGCCATAAACTGGGCCTGCAAATCGGTAGGAAAACCGGGGTAAGGCTGGGTCGTAATATCCGCGGGTTTGAGCTGGCCGTCATAGGCAACTACGCAGCCGCCGTTAGTCGCCTCGACCACCATACCGATATTCCGCAGTTTATCCACCACCGCCATCATATCACCGAGGCGGCAGTTGAGGATTCTGATTTCGCCTTTTGTAATCGCGGCGGCAGCCATAAATGTTCCCGCCTCGATGCGGTCGGGGATTACTTCGTGTTCCGCAGGATGCAATTGCTCGACGCCATCGATAACCAATCGCGGGGAACCCATCCCGGAAATTTTAGCACCCATTTTATTAAGGAAATTGGCCAGGTCGGTGACTTCCGGTTCGCACGCGGCAGATTCGAGGACTGTTCGGCCTTTGGCTGTTACCGCCGCCATAAGCGCATTATCGGTCCCCAGCACCGTCGAACCGAAGGGACCTCCCATAAAAAGTTCTTTACCCTTTAGCCCATTCGGCGCTTCAGCGACAATGTAGCCGTTCTTAAGATAAATTCTCGCACCGAGTTCCTTGAGCGCCCTTATATGAATATCGACGGGCCGGTCGCCTATGGCGCAGCCACCGGGCATAGAAACTTCGGCCCTGCCGCACCGGGCAAGCAGCGGCCCGAGAACGCAGATACTGGCTCGCATCCTGCGGACGATTTCATAATCACCGAAGGGATTATCTACAGTAGTGGCATCAATAACAATGTCGCCGTTGTCCTGGCGTGTTACCTTGCAGCCGACGGAGGTCAAAAGCTCAGAGCACACGGAAATATCGGAAAGTTTCGGCACGGATTTGAGAGTTGATTTACCACCGGCTAAAATCGCCGCCGCCATTATGGGCAGCGCCGCATTCTTCGAGCCGTTCACCCTGACTTTTCCACAAAGTCGAACCGGTCCTTCGATTCGAAATATGTCCATAGTCCATTTTCCTTGAAAAGCTGTGACTAATTTAATACAACGTTGTCCGGCTTGCAAGATTGCTCTATGTTATATCGATGGAAATATTAGAAATTATTAAACAATTCGCGTCAGATTTGACCGGCGATGATATTTTGTACCTCATCGGTGTAGTGTTTCTCGGTATTTGGCTGCTGAAAACCGCCTTCGGTACAAAGGCCCTTGTCTATTCTCCTGCCCGCAGAAACAAAATGCCCTTTTATCTGCCATTGGTGCCATTTCTTATATGGTTCATCTTCGCCCCTATCACTATGGCGGTCAAGGAAAAGCTGTTCCCCCGTCTGCTCGATTGGCAACAGGTCCTCGCCGACAACATCATAATCTCTGCCTCCGCTATTACTGCGATGATTATCACCCTTTTTCTTGTCCGCAGGTATTTCGTGCGAGGTCTCAAAGGTTTTGGCCTGAACTCCAAAACCATCCCTGCCGACTTTGCCGCCGCTATCGTAAACCTGATTTCCATTTACCCGATTGTTATACTCGCCGTGGTAATGACCCTTTATATCGGGCAAACCATCTGGGGTCCGAAGTTCCAGCTCCCCCAACACGAGGAATTAAAGACTCTGATTGAATACAGCCAGCCGTATGTTCGGACGGTGATAATTATCACCGCAGTCATCGTTGCACCGGCCTTCGAGGAATTTCTCTTTCGAGGCCTCTTCCAGACCCTGATTCGCTCCTACCTTAACCGCCCCTGGCCTGGAATTTTTATAAGCGCAATCCTGTTCGCTTCCTCGCATGTGAACAGTTCCCACTGGCCTGCCTTGTTCTGTCTCGGCATCTGCTTAGGCTACTCTTATGAAAAAAGCGGTTCGCTGTGGCGCCCCATTTTCATACACGCCCTTTTCAACTCCGCCAGCATCATAGCCGTCCTCTACAGCACATAGCTCACAGGATAGAAGTGCAAAAAGGCGCAAATATATGCTATGATAAATTAATGCGCCAATCAGCGGAGAAATTTCGGGTTTGGTTTATTTATCTGGCTTTGGCAGCAATTACGTTTGCGGTCTTCTGGCAGGTCCATAATTTTGATTTTACAAATTATGATGATGACCTCTACGTTTATGAAAATACTCATATTTCATCAGGTCTAACGCTAAGTAATATCGGGTGGGTTTTTACGAATGAGCATGTTGGCAATTGGCATCCATTGACCGGGCTATCTCACATGCTGGACTGCCAGCTCTTCGGCCTCAAATCCGGCTGGCACCATCTGGTCAATTTACTATTTCACATTGCCAACACCTTGTTGCTGCTTACTGTTCTTAAGCGAATGACCGGCAAGCTCTGGCAAAGTACCTTCGTCGCCGCATTATTCGCCATTCATCCGCTCCACGTCGAATCCGTTGCTTGGATATCCGAACGCAAAGACGTCCTAAGCACATTATTCTGGATTCTGACAATAGACGTTTACTTTCGCTATGTTAAGAATCATGGCCGCCGTTGGTACTTTCTTGCCTTGACACTGTTTGCGTTGGGCCTTTTGGCTAAGCCTATGCTGGTAACTTTGCCGTTCGTACTGCTGCTGCTCGATTATTGGCCGTTGAACCGATTCGAGCTTAAAAGCGGGGAACACATTTGGCGTCGTCGTATTCAGGAAAAAATTCCGTTTTTTATTCTCTCCGCTGTTTCGAGTGTCATTACTTTTGTTGTTCAGAAAAACACCGGCACCGTATCAAAAATAGAAGCTTTGCCACTGACAATGCGCACAGCCAATACTGTTATTTCTTATGGAAAATATATTGAAAAAATGTTTTGGCCCGCGAATTTGGCGGCGTTCTATCCGTATCCGGAAGATAAATTACAGACCTGGCAGGTTTTTGCCGTTGCAGTTTTGTTGATTATTATAACGATATGCGTGGTTCGGCTTGCCGCAAGGTACGGATATTTGCCTGTCGGCTGGTTCTGGTTCCTGGGTACTTTGGTGCCGGTCATTGGCATTGTGCAGGTAGGAAGCCAGGCCTTGGCCGACCGTTATACTTATGTACCACTTATCGGAATGTTTATTGTCGTTGCCTGGGGTTTGCCGGAACTTTTTAAAAATTGGCGGTATCAGAAAATAGTACTTACTTTATTGGCCCTGGTGACTCTTTTGGCATTATCAGTTTGCACCTGGTTACAGACAGGCTATTGGAATAATACTATGAGCCTTTTCGAACATGCCCTCAGGGTAACCAACGGAAACTATATGGCCTACAACCAACTGGGTAATGCCTATTTTGCCGCGGGCGAGATAGACCTTGCTATTTCCGCTTACAACAAAGCTATCGAGATAAACCCAGGAGACCCCTGGTCATATTACAATCGGGGAAATATTTATATCAGTAAAGGTCAATACGACCTTGCTATTTTCGATTACAACAAGGCCATAGAGATAAATCCAAGTGATTCCGACTCTTACCACGAGAGAGGGGCAGCCTACTACAGCAAAGGCGAGATAGACCATGCCATCTTTGATTATAACAAGGCCATCAAAATAAACCCGAAGTTTGCCGTAGCCTACCATGGTCGAGCAAATGCCTACTATAGAGCGAACGCGATAGACCTTGCCTTAGCTGATTACAACAAAGCCATTGAACTGGACCAGGACAATGCCGAAGCCTACTACAATCGCGGTACCGTCTATTTGCAAGCCATAGGACAATTTGACCTTGCCATCGCTGACTACGACAAGGCCATCGAGATAAATCCGACGTATGTTGACGCCTATAGTAACAGGGGGATAGCTTACTACAGCAAACGCGAGTACGACCGTGCCATTTTTGATTACAACAAGGCCCTCGAAATAAATCCCAAGTATGCCGCCGATTACGTTAATCGCGGCAACGCCTATGCGCAAGGCAAAAAACAGTTTGATGTTGCCATATCTGATTATAACAAGGCGCTCGAGATAAATCCGGAGCTTGTTGAGGCTTACTGGAGCAAAGCGCGTGCCTGTGAGATCGCCGGCCGTAAAACCGAAGCGATTGCGACATACAAGGCTCTTATCCAATACGCTCCGGCCAAGTATGCCCACCTTATTGAGCGGGCAAAACAAAAGGTCGGAGAATTAGAGCAACAACAGAATGACGGGAAATAAACGCAAAACTTTGTTTGTGCTTTTAGGTTTGCTGATTCTGAAGTTCTTGAAAAATTAGACGCCGAAAAAGCAAAGAACCTTCTAAGCCTTATTCAAAAATAGCGCGCCAGGATTGTTCGGGTTCAGCCGTTATTTAAGTCCGAGGACGTCGGTCATAGAGTAGAGGCCGGGTTTTTTGCCGAGTAGCCATCGCGCCGCTCGCAATGCGCCCCGTGCGAAGCCGTCCCTGCTGTGGGCGCTGTGGCTTAATGTAACCGTTTCACCGAGCGTGCTGAACATAACACTATGCTCACCGACGATGTCGCCCGCGCGCACCGCGTGCATGCCGATTGTCCCCTTCTCGCGCAAGGCGTCTTTGCCGCTTCTGCCGTTAACCAGACTGTCCGGGAATTTTTTGCCTGTAGCCTTACAGATATTTTCCGCTAATGTCAAAGCCGAGCCGCTCGGCGCATCTTTTTTGAACCTGTGATGCTGCTCAACTATCTCAACGTCATATTCTTCGCCCAACATTGCCGCAGTTTTACCGGCAAGATTAAACAGTACGTTCATCCCGACGCTCATATTCGTACTTGATACGATAGCGATTTTTTCAGCCGCCTTTTTTACCGTCTCCTGCTGCTCGACCGTTAATCCCGTAGTCCCTAAGACCAGTGCCGCCTTTTTCTGCAGGCACCAGTAGAGCGTAGCGTCGATAGCGTCGGGACTCGAAAAATCTACTACCACGTCGGCCAATGTCGGAAAAACGCTTTCAATATTAACTCCCATTGCGCCTGCCCCTGCCAGAATCGCGACGTCTTTACCCATGTCAGGATGGACTGCCTTTTCCACGGCGCCAGCTATGTGGAAGATATCGTCCTCAACCGCCAACGCGATTATACGCCTTCCCATCCTGCCGCCAGCTCCGCAAACCACAAGTTTCGGTTTCATCTCTGATTCCTTAATTCAAACGCCATATGTTAAAACCTCATTGAGTTATCACTTTTCTTTCAGGCAGGTTGTCGCAGACTTTTTTGATTATCTTCTGGAACTGCTCGGCCTTTTGAGGCGATAGTCCATAGCCTGCGGCGCCACCGAGCACACCGCCTGCAATTCCGCCAACTTCATGATGGCCTTCGCCGGCTGCTACGGCACCCGCCCCCGCGCCTGCGGCTGCTCCGAATATCGTCGATAATATCCTGCCGGTAGAACCCGACCCGCTGCCTGCCCACATTATACTTGCGTCTTCCATGTTTACCATCTTGGCGGTCATACTGATATTTTCATCATATACCGGTATGTTAATCAGTATCACAGCCGGCACGTTCAAAATCCGTCCAGCCCTGGCCGCATCGTCAGTGGACGTCTGGCCGGAAACCTGAAATTTCTGTTCCTTCAGCAAAGACTGCACCTGCGCACGTTCAACTGGCGCGAAACCCCTTTTAAGCAGCTCCATTGCGAAAAAATCCGCAATTTGATTCTTGGCGGCCTCCGAAAGCGTCGGTCCTGTAACATCCAGAACGGCTACCTTATTGAGTTTATTAAAATCATAGCCGGCCTGATAATAGCTTTCCCCGGTAGCCCTGCAGCCGGTTATAATCGCCAAAAACCCTACAAGCACATATAACATTACAGTTTTCATGGATTTAACCTCCAAAAACCAATTCCAACAACCTATTTAACAATAAGTTGCGCCGAAACCGCCGTCAACCTTTTTCTGCCTTGGCCGAAAGTAAATGATTACCGACAAAAGATTTTTGTTGAAAAACACAATTTCGCCGTTAGAATTGTGTACTTTTAGAGATATGGAGCTTTACCATGAAAAAGGACATACATCCAAAATACAATAAAGTCGTGGTTCATTGCGGCTGCGGAAATACCTTCGAAACACGCAGCACGGCGGCCGAAATACACGCGGAAATCTGCTCTATGTGCCATCCGTTCTATACCGGCAAGCAGAAATACGTCGATACCGCAGGCCGCATCGAACGCTTCCAGAAGAAATACGGCACAGAATACCTCAAAAAGTCCCAAAAAGACCAGAAACAATAGCTGCGTCTCAAGTAAAAATAGCGTTTAGTATTTCACGCCTTTTCCTCTCCGCGTAAATACTAATCGCTATTTTGTTTTGGGGGAAATAAACTATGGCTGTGATTGAAGAAAAAGACATACTGATAAGCAAGCTCGACCAGCTCGAAGGGCGTTTTTGCGAAATTGAAAAGCAGATTGCCGACCCCGCTATTGCGACGGATTCGGCAAAGATTATCGCTCTATCTAAAGAACAGGGCAAACTCAAATCCACGGTTTCGAAATACCGAGAATATAAAAAAACTGTTTCTGCCATTAATGAAGCCCAGCAGATTCTCAATGACCTCTCTGCTGAGGAAGATTTCAAAGCACTGGCCAAGGATGAAATCAGCAGGCTCGAAGAAAAGAAAAACAAGCTGCTCGACGAACTGCTCGATGCGCTGCTTATGGGCGATGAGATGTCCATCGATTCGGTCATTATGGAAATCCGGGCCGGCACAGGCGGCGAGGAGGCCGCCCTTTTCGCGAGAGACCTCTATGATATGTACATCAAATACGCCACCGACCGGAAATGGAAGGTCGAGCAGCTCGATTTCAGCCCAACTGAACGCGGAGGTTTTCGCGAAATCATTTTCAACATCAAAGGCCCCGGGGTATGGGCCACCCTTCAGTTTGAAGGAGGCGGCCACCGCGTCCAGCGCGTCCCGGAAACCGAGGCCCAGGGCAGAATCCACACTTCCGCCGCTACCGTCGCGGTACTGCCGGAACCGAAGGAAATCGACATCCAGATTAACCCGAACGATGTTGTCGAACATGTCAGCCGCGCAGGCGGTCCCGGCGGGCAGAACGTCAACAAGGTCAGCTCCGCCATCCGGCTCGAACATATCCCTACAGGCATTACTGTCAATATGCGCGAAGACAAAAGCCAGCACAAAAACCGCGCAAAGGCGTGGCGAATCCTGAGAAGCAGGCTCTACGAACATTATCACAGCCAGGAACGCGCGAAGCGCGCCCAGCAGCGGAAAACAATGATTGGTTCAGGCGACAGGAGTGAAAAAATCCGGACGTACAATTTCCCGCAGAACCGCCTGACCGACCATCGAATCAACCTGTCGCTTTACAACCTCGATAAAATAATGACGGGCGAAATGGGCAACCTTATCGCCGCCCTGCAAAGTTTCGACAGACAGGAACGACTCAAGAACCTATAACAGACTAAAGACCACAGACATTAGACCAAAGACTAAAAACCGATGGCAAGAGATTTCAAAAAAATAAAGGCGTGGCAGCATGCTGACAACTTAGCCATCACTATTTACCATCAAACTAAAGATTTCCCCAAAGAAGAAACCTATGGGATTACTTCCCAATTAAGAAGGGCCGCAATTTCGGTAGCTGCCAATATCGCCGAAGGTACAGCCAGAGGGCATAAAAAAGAATACCTTCAATTTTTGTATACCGCCAGAGGTTCTGTCGCCGAGATAGAATACCTTTTGCATCTTTCAAACCAGCTTGAATATTTAAGAGACGATAGGTATAAAAAGCTGGAGGAATTAAGAGAACAAACAGCCAAAACTCTGTACGGCCTCATACTTGCTGTAGAAAATGAAATCTAATCATGGGTCTGTGGTCTTGTGTCTGTAGTCTGGAGTCTGTTTTATGATAATCGTGGTAACCGGAACCGTCGGCCTCGACAAGAAAACCTACCTCGAAAAGGTTTGCCGCCTCGCCGATGAAAAGGGTAAAGATATTCATCTGTTCAACGTCGGCGATATGATGTACGCTGAGGCGCCGGATATACCCGCAGGCAAAATTCTGGATATTCCGCTGAAGAGGCTGCATTCACTTCGCCGCAGCATTTTTAAAGACATCATCGCCAAAAGCCGAAAAGCCGCGAACGTTATCGTCAATACCCACGCGACCTTCCGCTGGCGTCACGGACTGTTTCCCGCAGTCGATTTCGACCAGATGCGCCAGCTCAACGCCGATATGTATATCTGTCTGATTGATGGTGTAATCGCCGTCCACACACGCCTCGCAAATGAGCATGAAACACAGCACATGCTCAAAGACATCATCGTCTGGCGCGAGGAGGAAATCATCGGCACGGAAATGCTCTGCAAGGGGATAAAAGATAAAATCCCCTTTTATTGCCTGACGCGAGGCACGGAACAGACAACGGCGGAAATGTTTTACCGGCTTGTCTTTGAGCCTCAGCGAAAAAAAGTTTATCTGAGTTTTCCGATGACCGCCGTCGTCGATATGGAAAATGTTAAACAGAAAATCGACAACTTCCGCAGCACGATGAAAAATATCTTTACCTGTTTCGACCCCGGCGACCTCGAAGAATCGTATCTGCCGCGCTACGCGAAAAAAGCCGCCGAGCAGGGCCTTGTTTTCGTCGAGTTAAATTGCCTCGGGCAGACGATTAAAATCGATATCGGGCAGATTCAGCAGATTGAGCGGGACATTTACAGCCAGACGTACGCCCGCGATTTCATGATGATTGACCAGGCGGATATGATAATAAGCTTCATCCCTACCTGCGACGACGGCAAGGCCGCCATTTCCAGCGGTGTCGAACGCGAACTGCAGCATGCTCACGAGGCCGCGAAGGAAGTTTACGTCATCTGGCCCACGAAACAAAGGCCGTCCGTGTTTGTTACCCAGACCGTGACAAAAGTTTTCGCAGGCACCGACGAAGCTGTAGAATTTTTCAAAAAGAAAGGATACGCAAAGTGATTCCCGACGAGAAAAAATTAGCCGCTTCAATCGACCATACGCTGCTTTTGCCAACCGCGACACAGGAACAAATAATTCAATTGTGTAAAGAGGCTGTCGATTACGGATTTGGAACTGTATGTGTAAATCCCCGCTGGGTCTCCTTCGTTGCTGACCGGCTTACAGGTACGGGCGTCAAAACCGCCGCCGCGATTTCCCTGCCGCTCGGCGCGGACACAACCAAAATTAAAACTTCCGCCGCCAAGGAAGCAATCTTCGACGGCGCCGACGAAATCGACATGGTCGCAGATTTGGCCGCCATAGTCGAAAATGACCAGCGTTATCTATCGGGACAATTCAGTGCCGTATTAAGGGTTTGCCGGGCGATGAAACCCTCCGTCATACTGAAAGTCATCATCGAATCAGCGGCACTTACTCTCAACCAGAAATTATTCGCCTGCCGAATCGCCGACATCTGCGCGGTGGATTTTATAAAAACGAGCACCGGAATACACCCGGCGGGCGGAGCTACTATCGAAGACGTAAGACTCATAAAGGAAACCGCGCCTAACTGCAAAGTAAAAGCATCAGGCGGAATCAAGACGGCGAAACAGGCCATCGAATTTCTTGAAGCGGGTGCAGATAGAATCGGAACATCATCCGGCGTAGAAATCATAAATCAGTTCAGAGCAGGACAGGTATGACACACACAGGGACACTGATCGCAAAAAATAAATCTGCTTGCTGCAGGCTCTATTACAAAAATATCAGCCGACCGGTCAATATCACTGCCTTAAGCCAACTTTATTCAAAACTAAAATTCCCCGCGATACTCGGTGGAAATCCATCGGTAAGCAGATTCAGCTACTGGGCAGCAGAACCAAAGGAAATTTTCGAATTTTACTCAGACGATAAAAATCCCTTCGGTAAACTTTCAAAAATTATCCGCAAATACAAACTAAATGAAAATTATGAAAATGATTTGCCCAAAGGAATCTTCTGCGGCGGATGGATTGGTTATTTCGCCTATGAACTGGGTAGATTCATCGAAAAAATCCCGCACAAGACAATCGATGATTTAAAAACGCCCTTGATTAGATTATGCTTTTACGACAAAGCTCTATGTTATGACTATGCCGAAGAAACTTTTTGGTTAATCGCGATTCAGTTGCCGGACGACACCGAAAGCCCGGATGAAAAACTTAAAAACCTGGAACAATGGCTTGCCGAATCCGAAAAGATTTCCGTCGCTCCCTCTGCTGCCGCTAATCTCGAAACAATCGATTTTTCGCAGATGCGTTCCAATATGTGCCAACTCTATTATCGGCGGGCAGTAGAAAAAATAAAACGCTATATCTACGACGGCGACGTCTATCAGGTCAATTTCTCCCAGCGTTTCGAATGCGACTGCACCGCCAAACCAATCGATTTATTTCACTGGCAAAACCAGTACAATCCAAGCCCTTATAGCGCCTATATCGATGCAGGCCAATTCCAAATCGTCAGCGCATCTCCCGAAATGTTTGTCACTATCACTGGCCGCACCATCGAGACAAAACCGATTAAGGGTACACGGCCAAGAACCTCCGATGAAAACTTAAATAAAAAATATTTTGAGGAACTTACCGGCAGCGTAAAAGAGCAGGCGGAACTGAATATGATTATCGACCTCGAACGCAACGATATGGCCCGCATCTGTATCCCCGGAACACGGATGGTTTCCCAGCCTCGAACCATCGAAACTTATCCAACCGTCTTTCACGCCGTCGCAACCGTGGCGGGAAAACTTCGCGATGAGAACACAATCTGCGACATCTTAAAGGCGATGTTCCCCGGTGGCTCCATTACAGGCGCTCCGAAAGTAAGTTCAATGAAAATTATTGACGAAACGGAACCAACCGCACGGGGCGTCTATACGGGCAGCATCGGGTTTCTCGGTATCGACGGAACTGCGTCCTTGAATATTGCCATACGAACGATTATCATCGCCAACCAAAAGGCCTACGCCCAGACCGGCGGCGGCATCGTCGCAGATTCCGACGCCGACGCCGAATGGAATGAAACGCTGACAAAAGCACGGGCCTTACTGGCTGGGATTAAATCGGTGCAACAAAAAATATAAAGGTAAACTTGGGAACACTTTATACGGAGCTGAAATTATGTTCAAACAAATTAGTATAATGAAAGTTCTCAGAAATATTTTTATAGTTCTTATCTCAACAGGCTGGCTAATACCGCTTTACGGCGGTATAGATACGTTTCTTTCTTGGTTATATCACGCTCATCAACCCGATTATGAGAAAGAACTAGATTGTGGTTTGGGCATCGAATTAAGTTCTGGGTTTATTGGCATAGGATTACTCTGGCTCGGAATTGTTGTGGCTTTTTGGGCTTTTGTGGCAACCAATAAACTCTGGCCCATTAAAAAAACCAATCAACCTTAACATTTTTTGGGATCATATAGTGCCGGAAAAAGTTTTTCTAAATGACAAAATAATCGACAGCGACAAGGCCTGCGTATCGGTATTCGACGGGGGCTTTCTCTACGGAGCAGGCTTGTTTGAAACCATGCGAAGCACCAACGGTGTGGTCTTTGCCCTTAATGACCATTTAGACAGATTGTTTTTCAGCGCTTCGGCTTTATCCATCAACAACACCTACGAGCGGAAATTCATCACCGAGGCAATTTACGAACTGCTCAAGGCCAATAATTTGGCCGACGCCCGTTTGCGTCTTACACTAACTTCCGGCCAGATGACCGAAGCCGAGGAAAAACGCCAGCCAACACTGCTTATCACCGCGACCGAGTTCAAGCCGTATCCGGCTGAATTTTACAAAAAGGGAGTTCTCGTAATTTTGTCCCCATACAGGCAAAACCCGGCGGAACCAATCTACGGCCACAAAACGACAAGCTATTTTTCGAGAATCCTCGCATTGAAACTGGCACGCGAAAAAGGGGCGACAGAAGCTCTGTGGTTCACTATCGATAACCGCCTCGCCGAAGGCTGCGTCAGCAACGTATTTTTAGTCAAAAATTCCATCATCTACAGCCCGCCTATCGATACACCGGTTCTGGCGGGCGTCGCGAGGAAGACCATCTTTCAGATTGCCTCAAAGAATTCCATCGAGTTTGTCGAAAAGAACCTTTATATAAACGACCTGCTCGAAGCCGATGAGGTCTTTATAACAAACGTAATAATGCAGGTAATGCCCGTCGTTCAGGTGGAAAAGCACACTGTCGCCGACGGCAAAATCGGGACGATAACTAAAAAGCTGACTGAAAAATTCGACGAGCTTATAAAAACCGAATGCGGGAAAACCAAATGAAGGTAAAAGATATCGCTCAAATAATTGAAACTATTGCGCCGCTGAAACTTGCGCAAAGCTGGGACAACGTGGGTCTGCTTATCGGCGATTCCAACAAAACTGTAAAAAAAACCCTGCTGACCATCGACCTGACCGCTGACGTACTTGCTGAAGCAAAAAGATTGAAAACCGATTTGATTATCAGCTACCATCCGGTCATCTGGGACGGACTGAAAAAAATCACTCCCGACGGCCCTGCTGCTCCTGTTTATAATGCCATCAAAAGCGACATCGCGGTTTTTTCGATTCACACAGCTCTCGACGCTGCTATCGGTGGCGTAAATGACGGCCTCGCACAAATCATAGGCCTCGAAAATTCTGAACCTATCGGCGATTTCGTCACTCCGCCATTTGCCGACAATTACAAACTCGTCGTTTTCGTCCCTGTCAAATCGCTCGAAAAAGTTTCAAACGCGGTTTTTAAAGCTGGTGCCGGCACAATTGGCAATTACCGAAACTGCGGCTTCGGCGCAATCGGTGAAGGAAGTTTTCTCCCCCTCGAAGGCTCGCATCCAGCTATCGGCAAAAAGGGCAAACTCGAAAAAGTCACCGAAATCAGGTTTGAAACCATCGTCCCCGCCGAAAAAATCGACGCGGTGGTTGCCGCAATGAAAAAGGCACACCCGTATGAGATGCCTGCTTACGATGTTATCAAACTTTACCCCACCGATTCGAAATTTGGTTTGGGCAGAATCGGCTTTCTGAAAAATCCGCTATCGCTGGACAAGATAATCGCGAAAATAAAAAGGCAGACCGGCGCAAAGGCCATCGGCATCGTCGGCAGGGAAAAACGCATTGTCAAAAAAGCCGCCGTTTGCGCAGGCTCGTGCGGCAAAATCATAAATCAGGTCATCGCCTCAAATGCCGACCTGTACTTAACCGGCGAACTGAAACATCATCAGGCTTTGGCCGCCCAGGAAGCTGGGCTTACCTGCCTGTGCCTGAGCCATACAGTTTCGGAAAGATTTATTCTCAAAAAACTGGCAGCACAGTTGCAGAAAAGGCTGAAACTTGTCAAAATCAGCGTTAGCAAAACCGACTTAGACCCGTTTAACTGGAAAAAAATATGACAGAAGAACAAGAGCAACAGCAGCAGGAAGAAGAAATTATTGATTTGAGCGAACAGCCAACCGCTGACATACAGGAAGCGACAGAACCGCAGGCGGAACCGGAGGTTGCCACTGAGCCTCAAGTCGCTGCAGACGTCCAGCCGACAACCGAAGAACCTCCGCCTACCATTGAATCCGTCATCGAGGCAGTGTTATTTGCAAGCGATGAGCCATTAAGCGAGGACCGTCTGGCCGACATCGTCGGGATAACACCAAAGCAAATCAGGGAAAACGTCAAAATTCTTAACGACAAATACCAGCAGAACAACAACGCCTTTCGCATCGAGCAAATCGCGGGCGGCTACCAGATGCAGACGCTTGCCTGCTTTGGCCTGTGGCTTAAAAAACTTATCCGCGTTCGCAGCGATAACAAACTGACCCCCGCCACTCTCGAAACGCTTGCTATCATCGCATATAAACAGCCCATCATCCGCGCGGACATCGAATCCATTCGAGGTGTCGCCGTCGGTGATATTGTTCGAAATCTGATGGAAAAAGGTCTTGTCAAAATAACAGGCCGGGCGGAAGTTTTAGGCAGACCGATGCTCTACGGAACCACCAAAAAATTCCTCGAAATTTTCGGTTTAAATTCCCTTAAGGACCTGCCAAAAGTTGAAGAACTCAAAAAACCCCAGGCTTAATTCATAGCTCGATTTTTACTTTGAGATAGCCGAGCGAACAGAAGAAATCCTCTATCCTGAGCATTGCCCGCTTGAACTGCCGGTTGTCACCTTCCGGATCGTAAATCGAGAATCCGTGCCCCTCGCCTGTCAATGCCGCAAGCTGACAATTATTGCCGGCTTCCTTCATCAATTTGCAAAACCGCTCTGCGCTTTCAAACGGCACCAAATCATCCGCAGTACCGTGAAGAACCAGACATGGCGCCGCGATTTTTTTTATATGGCACACCGGTGACAGCTCATTTGCGTCCGGGCGCCGCACCCACACAATATGCTGCCCTAATTTCCTTAGAATTCTCGCAGTAAAGCCTTTTGGCGTCGTATCAAGCGCAGCGCTGATTAAAACTAAGGCATCAGGTTTCGAACTTATCGTCAGGTCTTCGCCAGCGGCGTCAAATTTGTCAAATAGCGCTGTGCATGCCGCCAGATGCCCACCAGCGGATGCCCCGCCCGTAACGATTTTGTTCGGGTCAATTCCGAGGCTTGCCGCGTGGCTCCTTACATACCGCACGGCCGATTTCGCGTCCTCCACGGCCCCTATCGGCGGTGAATTTCCATCCTCGCTAAGCCGGTATTGCGCTGCAATCGCCACCATTCCCAGCTTGGCGAAATATCTGCAGTGCGGATATAGCCCATTGGGCTCCCCTCTATACCACCCACCCCCGTGAAAAAGCACAAATGCCGCCGCCAGTGTATTAGCATCCCTGTTTTTCGGCTCAAACACATGCAGCAAAAGCGGCGTTCCGTCTGCCCTCTTATAAATGATTTTCTTAAAAACAACCCCGCCATTGGGGTCTGTTTGGAAACCATAAACCACCGCCGCAAACACCATAACCAGAACAATTGCCAGCCAAATCTTTTTCATCAAAAATTCGCTCATATCCGTAATTTTAAATTTTTTAAGAATAATTTCAACATCAAATGATAAACATTTCTGTCTTTATAAAGAAACGAAGTCCCATAAGCCGATATAAAATTGTTATCTCAACAGAAAAATTGTATTGGAGCGGCAAATATGAATTTCAAAATCTTCCTTATTGGTGCATTGGTTATTTTAATATTTATGACCGGTTGTCAAAAACCAACCGCCAAACAATACGACAGGCAACTGCCGCCCGGAGCTCTTGCTCTGCGGAAAATAACCAATCCGGCGGATATTCCCGACTTTACCCAGGGTTCCTACAACGCCCCCGGAATCCAGAAGGCAATCGACAACAGCCTTAACTACCTCAGCAAGCCTTCCAGCAAGCAATTCTTCCCATACGGTGAAATCACCCACCAGCACGCTGTCGAAAGCCTCAAGGCCTTCAAAAAACTGATTAATTCCGGCCTGATGGGCAGTTCCCTCAATGAAGCCATCCGGGAACAGTTCGACGTTTACATATCCGTCGGTTGCGACGATATGGGCACCGTCCTTTTCACAGGCTATTACACCCCGATTTTCGATGGTTCATTCAAACAAACAGACCGCTTCCGCTATCCACTCTACAGCCTGCCTGATGATTTGGTCAAAAACTCCTTTGGCCAGACCCTCGGCAGACGAATGCCGGACGGTCAAATCGCAGCATATCCTGCCCGTGCGGAAATCGAGAACTCAAATATGCTAAAAGGTCTGGAACTGGCTTGGCTGAGCGACCCCTTTGAGGTTTACGTTGCCCAAGTGCAGGGTTCCTGCAAGATAAGACTGCCGGACGGCCAACTTACAACCATCGGTTACGCAGGCAATAACGGCCATGAATATCAGAGCATTTCAAAAGAGCTGGTAAACGACGGTAAAATCTCCGCCGACCAGTTGAGCCTGTCTTCAATGATTGAATTTTTCAAGCAAAACCCGGACCTCGTTGCATCATACACGCAGCGAAACCCGCGTTTTGTGTTCTTTAGAAAAGACGAAGGCCCGCCTCGCGGCAGCCTCAACGAACCGGTAACAACACTGAAATCCATCGCTACCGATAAAGCCATCTACCCGCGAGCGTGCCTGGCATACTTTTCGACAGTTGTACCGCGTTTGGTTGGCGGCAGCATCTACCACGACCCCTATAACGGCTTCGCTCTCGACCAAGACACGGGCGGCGCAATACGCGCACCCGGCCGCTGCGACATCTATCTCGGCCAGGGCGACAACGCCGGAAAACTGGCAGGCCAGACCTATCAGGAAGGAAGATTGTATTATCTGTTCCTGAAACCCGAAATGCTGGCCTCGATACTTTCACAGCAGCAACCGCAGCAGCCGCAAACTACAAAAGCAGACACTGATAAACCCCTGCCGCCCAAAAGCAGCTAAATCAAAAATATCTGCCCACAGGTTATGAATGCGAAAAAGGGACAGGCACCAAAAAAACCGGAGCCTGTCCCTTTTTGCCTTTACATCCGTTCCCCGGATTGTTAAAATGCTTTCGTTATTTTCACGACAGGATTAATATCGCGATGGCAGGTAAAATAATAATTAATTCCGAACGTTGTAAAGGCTGCGGCCTGTGTATTACTGTCTGTAATAAGCACGGTATTGCCATCTCCGCTAAATCTAACAAAACGGGCTATTTTCCTGCCGAGAAAAATAACGGCGAATGCTCCGGCTGCGGCCTGTGCGCTATTATCTGCCCCGACGCCGCTATCGAGGTCTATCGCAACAGCAATATCGCAGGGATAAAACCGCAAGAGAAAAAACCAAAACTGGTAAAAGAAAAAGCGTAGCTTTTTGTTGAATATTGCGAGCATCATGACTAACATCACTGATAGAATGCCAAATGCCGGATGGGAAAAAAGTTTTTGTTTACCGTCTGAAAGGAGGCCTGACGGGGTGAGCGAACGGATTCTTATGTGCGGTAATGAGGCCTTGGCCGAAGCGGCCATCATCGCCGGTCTCGACGCCTACTTCGGCTACCCCATCACTCCGCAGAATGAAATCCCCGCCTATATGTCCCAGCGAATGCCGGAAGAAGGACGCGTCTTCGTACAGAGCGAAAGCGAACTTGCCGCCATAAATATGGTCTTCGGTGCATCTGCCACCGGCAAAAGAGCGATGACCAGCTCATCAAGTCCCGGTATCAGCCTGATGCAGGAAGGAATAAGCTATCTTGCCGCCGCCGAACTACCCGCCGTCGTGGCGAATATAATGCGAGGCGGTCCCGGCCTCGGTAATATCGCACCATCCCAGAGCGATTATTTTCAGGCTACCAAAGGCGGTGGGCACGGCGACTATCGAAATATCGTCATGGCGCCGGCTTGCGTTCAGGAAATGGCGGATTTAACACAGCTCGCCTTCGATTTGGCGGACCAGTACCAGATGACGGTGATGATTTTAGCTGACGGTTTTCTCGGACAAATGATGGAGCCGCTCGTACTCGAAAAAAAGTGCGGTCGCAAACTGCCGCCCAAGGATTGGGCACTAACCGGCACAAAAGATAGAAGCCAGCGAATCGTCCGCTCACTGTGGCTAAAAGAAGGCGTCCTCGAAGCACTCAATAACAAGCTGCAGGCAAAATATAAAATCATCGAGCAAAACGAAGTCCTCTGCGAACAATACGAAGTTGAAAATGCCGATATCGTAGTCATCGCATACGGCATCGCGGCAAGAATTGTCCGAAGCGCTGTCGCAAGAGCAAGACAACAGGGAATTAATGTAGGCTGGATAAGACCAATCACCTTATGGCCCTTCCCAATGGAAATCGTCAGCAAGACCGCCGAGGAAATGCCAATCTTTCTCGTCGTCGAACTAAGCTGCGGCCAGATGGTAGAGGACGTTAAACTCGCCGTCGCAGGAAAAGCACCTGTTGTATTTTACGGGCGCTCCGGCGGCGGTGTACCGACCGTCGAGGAGGTCTTCGAGCAAATCATGCAATTGACGACCCCCGCTATGAGGCAGACAATATGAGGACTGTATTTAAAAGAACACCAACTTTAAAAGATGTCCCGACACATTACTGTCCCGGCTGCGGTCACGGTATTGCCCATCGGCTCATAGCAGAAACTGTCGACGAACTCGGCATACGCGGCCGAACCATCGGAATCGCTCCCGTCGGCTGCGCCGTCCTCGCCTATGATTATCTCGACGTCGATATGATCGAGGTTGCGCACGGGCGAGCGCCCGCAGTCGCTACCGGAATGAAAAGAACAAATCCTGACATGATTGTCTTTTCATATCAGGGCGACGGCGACCTCGCCTCCATCGGCACCGCCGAAATCGTCCACGCCGTTCACCGCGCCGAACAGATTACCGTCATCTTCATCAATAACGCCGTTTATGGAATGACCGGCGGCCAAATGGCGCCTACGACTATCCTCAGCCAGGTAACGTCAACAACTCCGCAGGGCCGCCAAGCGCTCGGCCAGGGTTACCCAATGCAGATTTCGGAAATGCTCGCCGTTTTGCCCGGCGCGATTTATGTCGAACGCTGCTCATTATCAGATACATCACAGATTATGAACGCGAAAAAAGCCGTCAAACACGCGTTTCAGCTCCAACTTGACAATGCGACTGGTTTGTCTTTGGTCGAAATTCTTTCACCCTGCCCGACCTACTGGCGGATGACACCGGCCAAGGCTATGGAATGGATTGAAAAGGAAATGACAAAGGTCTTTCCGCTCGGCAAACTAAAAGGTTAGCTATGACAGCCAACAGTCTATATGAAGAAATTCTAATCGCCGGCTTTGGTGGTCAGGGAATTATCTCCGCAGGGAAACTGCTTTCATACGCCGCAATTAAATCAGGCAAACAAGTATCCTGCATGCCCTCCTATGGTGCGGAAGTCCGCGGCGGAACTGCAAACTGCATGGTCGTCATCGCCGACCAGCCCATCGCTTCGCCTTTAATCAGTAAACTTGATTCGCTAATCGCAATGAATGCCGCCTCTGTCAATAAATTTGCCTCGCAAATCAAAGACGGCGGCCTGCTCGTTTTCAACAGTTCGCTGGTTAATGAAACACCCAGGCTGGCCAATGTGACCGTGCTGCCTGTACCCGCTGACAAACTGGCCGTCGAACTCGGTGACAAAAAAATCGCTAATATGGTGGCACTTGGTGCGTACCTGCAGAAAAAAAACGTTTTGAATCTGCAGACCGCAATCGACAGCCTGCCGGATGTCCTCGCGAAAAGGTATCAAAAAGCCCTGCCCATCAACGCCGCCGCACTGAACCGCGGCGCCCAGTTCGCCAAAGACTCCGGATAAAAATAAAATTTAAGTCATGGAAGACAAAAGTCCGCTCACGCTCGTTTCACAAAGGATTTCCGCGGCCCGCCGCAAGACCACAGGTTTGCGAATGGCGCCGATGATAGATATGATTTTCCTGCTGCTGCTGTTTTTTCTCGTAGCGGCGAAATGGCGGCCGGCGGAGGATTCTCTTCCTTTCAAGCTTCCTGCCGCCTCCGCCCAGCAAATCCGAATCGGTGCCCCGCAGCCTTTCGTCATTTATATTTCCGCGATACAAGACGGCTGTACCGTCCAAATCGGGAATCTCTATTGCGTCAGAATTGAAGATAAAACCCTCGAAGCGGATTTGACCGCACTTATGCAAAAAATCGCTGACTGTATGAACTCGCAAAAAAGATTCGCTTCCGACCCCGTGGAAATTACCTGTCAGAGCGATGTAAAATGGCAATACGTCGCAAAGATTTACAATATGTTTTTCGGAGCGGGCCTTACCGATATTACGTTTATGATGACGGAACATCAAAACAATGACAACGCGAATCACCAGCACAAGTAAATTTGCAATATCTTTATGCGTGTTTGCGCCCTTGCTGTTTTTGCCGAAACTCGCTGAAGCTGCTTCCATCGCCGACGATGTCAACAACCTCGCTGAAACCGCAAAATCCACTGCTGACTCCTTTCTGCAGGAAAGTTTCGACCTGCGCCTGAAATATCAGTACAACGGCTGCTCCTTGAATGAGCTTGACAGGCAAAATCTTTACAATCTTGCTACAAAAGCATCCGATGAACTGCGGACAATCGCAAAAGTCCAGCAGTCCCTGAAAAATAAAATCGAAACTTATCAGGGCACGGACTGGGACGATAAATACGGCAAAACAGGCCTATGGAGAAAACTGGCTTTGGACCTTTCTGTCACCACATTGTATAACTGCAGCACTGATTTCTATCGCGCAATCTCCGCCGAACCGGATGAGAAAAACAAAATATTGCTCGATATTTTAACCGCGATAGACCCTCTCGACAAAGCCCTTCGCTGCCCGGATGCGGAACTTCTAAAAGCCAAAACCACCGCGCAGCTCGCCCGCACGGAACTGGCCTATAAGCCTTCCGCTATATACCAGCTCAATTCCATCGCTGCCGACCGCGATATACCCGAACCGATTCGTTTTCGCGCCGCTATCGAAAAAACTAACTTTCTCGGCAGCACCGAAGATGACGACGCCGGCAAACTGCTTAATGAACTCGACACCGGCTCGTGCCGTGACGACCTCGAACTTGTTTTGACGCTCGCATTCTTCCAGCAGCAAAAAGACCCTGCGGCCTTCGAAAAAATTGTCCAAAAATGGCCGCAGACCCAGGACCACCTTGCGCCCATCATCCTCGACAACGTCCTCAATAAACTCGTCAATGAACAGGACATAACCGGGATAAGCACCTTCGACGTCGAGCTTGCCGTACTGGCCGCGTGGAAAAATAACGCACAAAACTACACCCAGCTACTGGATAAATTAGCGTCCGTCAAAAAATTTCAAACATCGCTCGTTCTGTATGTCACGGGCCTGGCTTTCACGGAAACTGCCCCCGCAAAATCAATCAATTTACTCACACAGGCGAGTAAACTGCAGCAATCGCATAAAAGCTCACGCCTTGATATCGAGCCTGAAAAAATCGCCGAACAGGCCGCGAAACTGGCGTACAATCTTTTCCTAAGCGACACCTCGGCCTGTCCGGTCGCCGTGGAGGCATTTCAAAATTATTCGGTAATAGCGGCCGACAAAGCCGACATCCAGCTCCAATACCTGTACACGCTCATTTTAAATCAGTGCGACCAGCCGCAGCAGGCAATGGTTCTGCTCAAAAAAATTGCTTCCGGCTCCGAACCAGGCCCCGCGGAAATATGGCGTAAAAGAGCGACCTTGGACCTGATACTGCAAACGTTGTCGCAAACCGTCGCCCATGACGCCGCGAGAAAATCCACCATCGAACAATTGGCCTGCCTGATTGATGATTGTCCTTCTGACGATAACGAATTTGCGCAATTGCGTACCGAGGCTGTCACCATATACTGCCAACTGCTTCTCGAAAATAACAACACTGCCTCCGCCCAAAAAATACTCGACACCCTCGGCTATTCACAGCCGCTTCAGCCTGCTCTGGCCCTGCTTAAATCAAAAGCCCTGCTCCAACTGGATAAGCTCTCCGAATCAGCACAGGCGCTGCTTGATATCAATGACCCTAATTACACCGCTTTTTACAATCATACTATGGAACTGCTGGAACAAATCGTCGAAAAAATCGACTTGCTCCGGGCCCAGGAAAAAAATTTCCAGCAGACAATTCAGGCCTGTGAAAAACTATCGCACCTCTGCTATGCCCGCCTCCGCGATGCGCAAAAATACCAGGCGGGGTTTTACCTCGCGGAGATAACTATTTTCTCTGATGAAAATCATCAGGAAAAAATTTCACAGGCAGCCAAACTGCTTTCCGATTTGGAAAAAAATAATTCGCAGAATCCCAGCCTTGTTCGCTGCCGTGCGAGACTTCTTGCAGAACAAGGCAAATTCGAGCAGGCCGCCGGCCTCTGGGCTAAAATCGCCAAAAACCTCGAATCGGACTCCGGCCGCTGGTGGCAGGCCAAATTCTTCGAGCTGGATTGCGCCGCCAAGGCAAAAAAAATCTCCATAAAAGATATTGCTCATTCCATCGAAGTACTCCAGGCAAGCTCGCATTCCATCCCCGATTTTTGGGCAGAAAAATTAGAATTGCTGCGCCGGCAGTGTACAGCCGATACTAATAATAGCTAAATAGCTTGCATAAATCGCTGCGTTAACCTATAATAAATCGTTCAAAACGGGACGCTAATTTTTTGACAGGAAATTTATAGTGGCTAAAGCAACGGAAAATAAAAAAAACAGAGTAATCTGCAGTTTCTGCGGCCGTGCAGGCGGTCAGGTTGATACCTTCATCGAAGGACCGAATAACGTCTTCATCTGCCCGGAATGCGTTGACCTGTGTCATAACATTATTCAGCAAAACCGCAAACGTCTGAAACGTCCGACGCTCAGTCTCGGTGAAATGCCACCACCTCGTCAGATAAAGGAATATCTCGACCAGTACGTTGTCGGCCAGGAACACGCCAAAAAGTATCTTTCCGTCGCCGTTCACAATCACTACAAGCGGCTCCTGCATTCCGACAACACCGACAGCGACATCGAAATCGATAAATCCAATGTCCTCTTGATTGGCCCGACCGGTTCAGGCAAAACCTTGCTTGCCCGCACACTCGCCCAGATGCTCAAAGTCCCCTTCGCCATTTGCGATGCCACAACCGTAACAGAGGCAGGCTACGTCGGTGAAGATGTCGAAAACTTTCTGCTTCGCCTGCTCCAGAGCGCTGATTATGACGTCGAGCTCGCCGAGCAGGGCATCGTTTACATCGACGAAATAGATAAAATCGGAAAGACCGGCCAGAACATCTCTATCACTCGCGACGTTTCAGGCGAAGGCGTACAGCAGGCGCTTCTGAAAATGCTCGAAGGCACCATCTCAAACGTCCCGCCGCAGGGCGGCAGAAAACATCCGGAACAATCCTACATCCAGATTGACACCACACAAATTCTTTTCATTTGCGGTGGCACCTTCGTCGGCCTCGAAAATGTAATCAAGAAACGGCTCGGCAAAAAAATGATTGGCTTCGGTTCCGAAATGTCAGGCCACAACACCGACGAGCAGACCGAATATAGCAACATTATCGAGCAGGTCATCCCCGAAGACATAATTGAGTACGGAATGATTCCAGAGTTTGTCGGCCGCGTGCCCGTAATTACCACCCTTTCAGCGCTCGACGAAGAGGCTCTTGTCAATATACTCGTAAAACCCAGGAACGCCCTGATTCGCCAGTATCAGAAATTGTTCGAGATGGAAAACGCGACCCTCGAATTTACCGACGATGCCCTGCGGGCACTGGCTAAAAAAGCCCTCGAACGCGACACCGGCGCAAGGGCACTTCGCTCTATCGCTGAAGAATTGATGGTCGATTTGATGTATCATTTGCCGGAACAGCAAAAGCCGGCAAAATATCTCATCACGCGTGAAATCGTCGAAGGAAAAGCCGACCTGTTCTCTTCTCAGCAGGTTCTCAAAAAAGAATCCGCGTAAGACAAATTACTCTTCACCCCCGCGTCTGTCTTTGAACGCCGCCAGTCTGATTTCCGCTGCGCTGCTTTCAGCGATACCGGCCAACGCATATTGAGCTTGGCCAAAACCGATACTTTTATCCACCCGCAACGTAACAAGCCGTTCACCTGCAGGAATACCCCGCATCCGTGAATCTATCAACTGCGCAAGCTTTTGCGGCAAAGTCTCAAAATCTGACGAAACTTTTTCAGCCCCCACCGCGAATTCCACCCTGCCTTGTGAGGTTTTCATTACTGTCACCGTCACAGCCCCCGCGTCAACCTGCTGCTGCTTTTGCGCGAATTTACAACTGTCAGGCACAGTTACCTCAAAATTCTCAGCCTCGATAAACTTGCACACAAGCGCGAAAAATATAATAAGCTGAAAAACAATATCAATCACAGGCGTCAGATTAAACGACGCTGCATCGCTTCTAAAACGGCTTAGTCCCTTTGACAAAAGCATCAGCTTCCCCCCGCTGAGCGTTCGCTTCGCTGCTGAATCACTATCCTTGCTGTTGGCCGGGCCGGCAATTCCTCTATCGCGGGTTTTTGCTTCAACGGTTCCGTCCTCGTTACCGAACCCGCAGGCCGATTAATCTTCCGCAAAATCACTTCCGCTTCCACTGCCGCGTCGCTTATGATTGTCTCAATCCGGTTTCGAAATACACCGTGTACCGCCAGTGCCGGTATCGCGATTAAAAGCCCCCAGAACGTCGTAACCAGCGCAACCGAAATCCCGTGTGCCAGTTGCGCAGGCTGAGGCTGGCCACCGGCATTTACTATCGCGTTAAATAGTTCAATCATCCCCACAACCGTCCCGAAAAGCCCAACCATCGGTGCGACATTACCAATCAGATTCAGCCATTCAATCCTGCGCAATAACGACATCCCCTGCTCCTGCAAAGACTCCGCTGCCACGTCCTTCATAATCTCCGCATCCCCGCCGCTTCGGCTTATTGCCTGCACCAAAGCAACACTTACTAAATCGCTTTTGCCGCTGATTTGCGCACCAAACTGCCCTGTTCCATACTGCTGTATAATCTCTACAATTTCCCTGGCTCTTCCATTCGGCAATAATTTCCCCCGGCGTATCGTCAGACTGTATTCTGCCGCCAAATATACCATCACCACCGACATCGGCAGCAAAATAAACCACACAATCCACCCGCCCGATATCACAAACTGCTCCAAGAGCGTCTGCGAATGTCCTCCTTTCGTCGCGGCACCTGCACGCATCGCCACCGCCACTGCCGCCAGTATCACACCAAGCATCCCCACAAGAAAAACTGTTTTTATTAAGGAGTTTTTAAACATTCCGCTTTGTCCTTTCATCCGCGCCATCCTGTTAATTTTCTATTAAGGTGCACTCACCGCCGCTCTGTTTTGCTATTTTTTCAAGTATTCTGCCGTCCCATCCCTGGACCCAGAACCCGATGGTGTTTATCTTTGTCGCCGACGCAAAATTTTTCCGCACATCTTTTATCTGCTCGGCGAATCTGTATGCGCTATCGCTCGTAAGTTCAAACCCGTCCGTCAGAAAATATATAATCGCAGGCGCCGCACCGGAATTGTCACGAATCTGCATCGCCCGCTCCATCGCCGCCATCGCGTTCGTCGCGCCCGTAGGCCGTACTGATTTTATAAATTCGCAAACCGCTGTTTTCGCATCGGACGTCGCACGCGTAAGTCTGCCGTCGCCGTATTCATACAGTCTGCCAGCCCCGAAAAAAATAACGTAAAAATACCGGTCCGCATCAAGGTCTTCTATCGATTTAATCAGCTCCTTCTGCACCCTTGTGAATATCCCCTGCATACTCCCGGAGCAATCCACCACGTAGCAGATTTTTCTGTCCTCGGTAACACTGCCGAAAAATTCCACTTTCGGTGGCACCATCATACTACTCGATAACGGCATCAACCCTTTTGGCTCGCTTTTTGCAGAATTGGAAATATTTTGCGGATTTTGAAGAATGGGTCTGGGAACATCAAAAATTTGCTTTACCGGCAACTGCCTGTCAACTGACGCAACTGCGGAACAGTTCGCAATTGATTTTTTCACTTTCGGCTTGGGACTTACAGGCTCCGCTTCGACCATTCTTTTTACCTGGCCGACCTTCGCCGTTGGTGTCGCCAACTGCTTCTGTGCCTCGTGCCATTGTGAAAATTTCACAACCGCGAAAATTCCCAAGACAAAAACATGCACAATAATGGAAATTGTCCACGCCCACGCTTTTGCGTTAAGCTTGAGACTATTCTTTGTCTTCCCCTTGCGCATTAATTCGCCCAAAACAATCCTTTATTTCAGGTCACTATCCTGCGACTTCCGTAAAAGAAATTCAATCGAGAACCTGTACCTGTGATACGCCCGGCATCAGCAAATTATACATCAGCACAGCGTCACCGTTAAACATCCGGACACAGCCTCGCGATTCGGCCTTGCCTATCTGGTTCGGGTCCTTCGTTCCGTGAATCGCAAAACCAGTCCTGCCAACCGCCTCCCCTTCAATACCCTGCAACGCAATCCACCGCGACCCGAGCGGATAATCAGGGTCATCAGCCTCATAAGTCTTGCCGGTATCCGGGTCCGTCCATGTCGGAGATATCAATTTACCGTCCGATTTGACCTGCCAAAGACCCGTCGGTGTGTCCTTGCCGGTCTTACCAAGCCCGACCCTGAAACTTTTCACATAAGTATTCTGCAGATACAAATCCAGCAAAAATTCCGAACGATAAATCTTCGCGTGAAACGGTCCGTTAATAATTTTTATCGTATCATCCACACGCAACTGCTGCGGCTTGGATATGCCGTTAATTTCCATCAGAATCTCATACGGCACCTTGTTCCGAGAGCCAATCTTCGAAAGAAGGTCGCCGCTTTCGACCTTGTAATAACCACAAAGCTTGTCACCCGGCAGGACCCTGTTGCTGAAAAGCCACTCCTCCGAAAGTTTCGACAACTCACTCTTAACAAACTGCCGCTGGCTGGCGCCCATCGGCATCGGCAGTATTTCGTTGAGACTGTCCCTCGCCTCAATCGTTTTAGGCGGATTCATTTTTAGAAGTGACATCGCCTGATTGATAAGGGCTGTTACCTGCTCATTGGCGTCCGATGCCTTCGCTGTGTACACTGCCCCGCCCGTTGTTTCTGCTCCCGCCTGTACATCCGCCGGCGCACTGCCTCTTCCTCGAAGCAGAAAATATGCGCCAACCACAATTATTCCAATCAGCATCCCTGCGCCAACACCTACCAGAAGATGCATCCAGTTTCGCTTCTCGACTCCGTACATCCCTGACGGATAACCTGCCATCTCATCCTCCTTGCCGGGTATTAAAATGTATTACTTCCTTGTCCGTGACC
>Ga0214473_10000501_pt1 | contig 55362 bp, 43 predicted proteins | sample RVTome_7_FD_203509 | JGI IMG/M metagenome (GOLD analysis project Ga0214473, IMG submission 203509) | Soil microbial communities from uranium-contaminated site in the Upper Colorado River Basin, Wyoming, United States - RVT98D197 | ecosystem: Environmental > Terrestrial > Soil > Contaminated >... | reverse complement strand
GTCCGCTCGGGCTGCTCCTCGTTGGCCGCGTGACCGCATCCTTCGAGGATGACCAGCTGGCAGCTCGGCAGCTCGCGCACGAGCCTGTGCGCCAGGCTCACCGGGAAGATGCGATCCTCCTCGCCCCACAGCAGAAGCGTGGGCGCCGTGACGCGCGGGATCCTTTCCACGAGAGTCTCGAGGGGGGCCACGGCCCGCTGGAGACACTCGTAGGCCGCCTCGCGCGACTCCTTGCCGCGGAAGTCCTCGAAGTACTCGTCGACCCGCGCGAGATCCAGCCCCGGATGACCGCTGAAGACGTCGTTGCGGAAGTAGTCGCGGAAGAGGGAGCGGCCGTAGAGGCGCTTGAACAGGATCGGACCGAAGACCGGGAGCATCGGGAGGCGCCCCTTGAAGGGCATGGGGAACGGATGCGACGCCGGATCGATGAGCACCAGGCGCTCGACGAGGGAAGGGTGGTCGGCCGCGAGTGTCATCGCGATGCCGCCCCCCATGGAATGCCCGCACACGTGCGCGCGGTCGATCCCCAGGCTCGACAGGAGCTCGGCGAGAGTCGCCGCGTAGGCCTCCCGAGTGTACGGGTATTGGCCGGGTGGGCGCTTGTCGCTGGCGCCGAACCCGGGGAGGTCCACGGCGATGCAGCGGTGGCTCGCCGCCAGTGACGGCAAGATCGGGAGCCACTCCTTGTGACTGACGAGGAAGCCGTGGATGAGAAGCAGCGGCGGCCCGTCGCCAGCCTCGGCGTAGTGGACCTTCATTCCCCTCAGCATCGCGTCGTGGTGGGTCGGTTCCATGGTCATCCGATCTACCCACGGGCTACCGGGTCGCATGGGACTCGTCAATGGGGTTGCTGCCGGCGCTGGAGCCCGCGCCCCTCCTCGGCCCCCACTGACCGAAGGGCGTGGCCGCAATTCTGGGGACAGGTAAATTTCTGAACCGGACTTCGTTCGCAGCGCTCACTGACCGAAGGGCGTGGCCGGACCCCGGCGACAGACCAGCACCCCCCCGGCGGTCACACCGCTGCAAGACCATCCCCGCGGACAGTCGTCGCTTGCGCCGCAGCTCACCGTGCACGTGGGCTCCGATCCCGCCACGCCCGCGACGCACAGCCCGCGAGCGCAGTCGCGGTCGGCCGCGCACCGATCGCCGACCCGAGCCTGGCCCCGTTCCTCCTCGCAGCCCGCTGCGTGCAGATGCGGTCCAACGAACAGGACGAGGACGATCACGAGGGCGAGCCACGGCGCGAGGCGGGCCGCGGCGCGGCCGAGCGTCGCAGGCGCGGTTGCCGCGTCGGGACGGGAGACGGCGTAGAGCGAGCCGGCGAGATCGGCGGCGACGAGGACGGGCAGGCCGACGATCGCCATCGTGTGCCCCGCCAGCACCATGGCGATCACGGCGACTTCGCCGAGCAACAGAAGCAAGCCGGCTCGCGCCTGCCGGGCATAGAAATGTCCTGCGCCGAAGGTCAGCGCGATGGCGCAAAACGTGGCGACGCGCTTGAGCCGTTGATCGCGTGTGCCGACGGGTGCCAGGGCGCTGCGGTAGGGCCCCTCGCCCCGATCCTCCTCGTCGATGTCCTCGCGGTCGAGCCGCCACGCCATCTCCCCGGCCGGGACGGCGCGTCCACCTTCTCCGTCCGGCAGCACGTGATCGAATTCCCGCATCGCAGCGATGATCCGCTGAGCCTCAGCAGCCATGGACCGGGGCACCTGGATCGTGATCGGGATCAACGCGCCGCCCGCCGCCCCGAGGAGGCTGCTGTGCATGTGCCCCGACGAGGACGACGGGATGCCCTCCTGTTGGAGGAGATCGCGGACGACCTCGGCCTCGACCGGATCGGCAGCGCTCATGACGGTGACGAAGGGATCCTCGGCCACGCCCGCGCATTGAAGCACGGTTGCGGCCCCGGAGCACGCGCCGCGGGACCAATAGCCGCTGCGCGGGTGTCAGCGCCGCGTGCCGGACATGGAGTGCATCTGGTTCGTGCAGTCCAGACAGGCTCCTGCCGAGCGCGGGGTGAACGTGGAGCGGTACGTCCCGGTCCAGGTGTCGTCATCGGTGAACATCCCCGTGAGCGTGTAGGTCTCGTCGCACGAGCCGGGAACGGTGCAGGACACGCTGAACGCGCGGGTCATGCGCGCCGACGGGCCGATCATGGGGCACCGGCCGCCGTTCACCGTGAGGGTCGAGCCCGTGTCCGTGAAAGTCAGCGTCCCGATGTCGTAGCTGACGTAGTACATGCCGAGGAAGAACGCGCACTGGTACATGGCTCGGGGCGCCACGTCGTAGATCCCAGAGGGCGTAAACGTCGTGCACAACGTCGTATCGAAGGTGCAGCCGCTCGTGCAGCGCAGGGTCCCGCCCGTGAAGCCACCCGACACCGTCGTGCAGCTCTGCATGTTCAGGTTCGTGCCGTCACACTGCTCGCCCGAGTCGATCATGCCGTTGCCGCAGTTCGTGCAGCCGGTCGTGATGTAGCCCGCGCATGTCGTGCGGCACGTCGCCATTCCACCGGCGTAGCCGAGGGTCGTGCAGGGCACGACCGCGCCTCGGCAGCAGGTGAACCCGTTGTCGCAGACCGTGTCGCAGTCGTCGTCGCGGCCGTTGCAGGTCTCGGTCGGCGGCACGCACGTGTCCCACGTGCAGTCGCCAAGGCACATGCGAGACCCCGTGGAGCTGCACGTCGTGGTGCAGGCGCCCATGCTGCCCACGGCGCAGGCGAAGCCCTCGTCGACCATCATGTCGCAGTCGTCGTCGCTGCCGTTGCAGGTCTCGGCCGGAGGCATGCACGCCGCGGGCCAGCGGCACATGGCGTTGCACGTCTGCGAGCCCGTCGAGCCGCATCCCGTCGTGCATCCGCGCCCCGCCCCGGACACGCACGTGAAGCCCTCGTCGATGGCTGTGTCGCAGTCGTCGTCCACCCCGTTACAGACCTCTGCGGGCGGCGTGCACGTGTCCCATGTGCAATCGCCGAGGCACGCCCGGGTTCCCGTGGAGCTGCACGACGTGGTGCAACTCCCCGTGCTGCTCGCGACACAGGCGAAGCCCTCGTCGATCATCATGTCGCAGTCGTCGTCGACACCGTTGCAGACCTCGGTGCCGGCGCCGCAGGCGCCCCAGGCGCACGTGTCGCTGCACGCTCGGCTCCCCATGGTCCCACAGGTCGTCATGCAAGACTCCGATGCTTCCGGCACGCAATCGAAGTCCTCGTCTGTCATGCCGTCGCAGTCGTCATCGGTGCCGTTGCAGGTCTCCGCCGGCGGCGCGCAGGGTCCCGCCGAGCCGTCCATGTTGCAGGTCGCGGCTCCCGTCGACCCGCAGGTCGTCGTGCATGGCAGGTCCGGCGTGCAGCAAGCCTCGTCGACCGTGCCGTCACAGTCGTCGTCGAGACCGTTGCAGACCTCGGCCGCGCCCGGATGGCGCTCGGGATCGTCGTCTGCACAGTCGTCGCCGCCGCACGCATCGTCTCCGTACCCGTCGCCGTCCCCGTCGCGCGCTGCGTGGACACATCCGCCGTCTCCCTCCGAGCAACTGTCGGCCGTGCAAGCGTCCGCGTCCTCGCAGTTGGGCGGAGCGATGAACTGGCACCCGAACTCGGGCTGGCAGCTCCAGTCCCCGAGGCAGAACCGGCCCCCCGTGCAGTCCTCGTCCGTCGTGCACGAGTCGGGCGGCGTCGGTATGCACCCCAGCGCCGGAAAGCAGCTCTCCCCGTCGTCGCAGAGGGCGGTCTGGGGCAGGTGCTCGCAGAAGGCACGATCACGGCAGCGATCCAGGGTGCAGCGGATCGCATCGGTGCAAACGGAGTCTTCGGTGCATGGTTCGGGCGCGTCCCGGCATCCGAGATCCACCACGCAGGCGAGCGCGTCCGGGCAGCAGTCCGGGCAGGGCACGTGGGTGCAGAATGTCTCGTCGCAGTGGTCGACGGTGCAGGCGATGCGGTCGCCGCACTCGATGTCGGTCGTGCACGGAGCTGCGCCCGAGCCGTCCCCGGCCGCGTCCATGGCGCCGTCCGCGCCGGCATCGCGAGCGCGGTCTTCGCCGCTCGCGCAGGCGGCCAACGCGCAGCAAAGGAAGGCGGCTAGGGGAACGATCCTCAAGTCGGGATCTCTCAGGGGCCAGCATACATCGAACAGCCGGGCCGGGTCTCGCCCTGGGCTCACCGGCGTTCGTCTTCGCTCCGCTCCGGAGCGATGTCGGTGTGGCTCGGCAGACGCAAGGGGATGCGCACCGGTACGTGCGGCTGCTCGGGTGGGTTCGCCTGGTCGGCGGGCGGGTCCGTCGGACCGATGCGCTCGGGCGGCCCGTGCGTGTCGGTCCACCGGCGCACGCCCACCACGACCTCTTCCGGATCGCGGGGCTGGCCCCCCACGCGAAACTCGAAGTGCAGGTGCGGCCCCCTCGAGATGCCCGTGTTCCCGAGCAGCGCGATGGGCTGGAACTGTCGCACCAGCTCTCCGGGCGCCACCGTGTTCCGCTCGTTGTGCACATAGAACGTCACCCAGCCGTTCTTGTGCAGGAGGAATACGGCGTTGCCGAAGCTGCGGAACTCGCCCGAGAACACGACAAGCCCGTCCGCGGCCGCGCGAATGACGGAACCCGGTGGCGCGCCGATGTCGATCCCGTTGTGAGGGATGTCCGGGTTGTCCTCCCGTGTGTAGCCGAACCCGCGGTTGAAGTGGCCGCGGGCGACGGGCCACTGGAGCGCCCTGGGCGCGCCGCCCCGAATGGCGTCGAGCCAGCGCCGTGGCGGCGCCTCGCGCAACAGGACCACGCCTGCCCGCTCCGTCCCGAGCCCCAGCTGCTCCGACCGCTGGTGCGCGGCGCGAAGCTCGCCGACCTCGCGTCGCCGGTGCCCGTAGAGCGGCCGCAACGGTGCGTCGTCCCGGCAGCGCGGGCGGTCGTTGCGTGCGCAGAAGATACGGACGTGGAAGTGATTGGCGTGCGGATTGTCCTCGGGCTCGTGCATCAGAGCGCGCGCCCGCTGGATGAGCTCATGAGGGGCGCGCTGGTTCTCCGCCTCGTCCAAGAGCATCCACTGGACGTGCTCCGCCACGAAGATGAACTGGACGTTGATGCGGGGATCGGCCAGCAGCGCGGCGACGAGCCTCCAGTTCGCTTCAGCGTCGAACTGCAGTCGGCCTTGCGGTCCCCGAGTGGACCATCCCCTGTCTCCGATGCCGACGAGGGTGTCGGGGAGCACACGTCGCCCGTTCTCGTCCCGCATGTAGAACGCGATGTCCGCGTCGCGCCCAGCCTGATGCGAGCGGTGCCCGGGAACGCTGCCGCCCCGCTCGGCGGAGAGCTCGCCGACGCTCATGGGCGTCGACGGGTAGTGGCGGTGCATCTCCCCTGCGACGCGCCCGACGAGCTCGACCAGCTCCGCGGTTCCCCAGAATCGCCCGCCGTCCCGTCCGTGCACCTCAGACGGGACGTACCGGACGAGCTGGCCCTCCCCGAGGCGTACCCCGCCCAAGAGGCCACCGTCCGACGTGAGGCCCACGGACCGGCTCTCGGCCGAGACCGTCTCCCCGCGCCGTTGCCCGTTGGGTGTGGGCGGCGGGGTCCGTGGTGCCTCGCGGGGCGGCGCGGCGGGCCTCGTCTCTGGCTCGACGTCAGCGCATGGCGGCGGTGCGATCCAACCGGGCGGTGCGGGGCCATCGAAGACGACCGCGAACTCCGTGCAGCGACTCGCGCCCGTGAACGCTTCCTGCGCGAAGACCGCGCTCGGCGCCTGCGCCCCTGGCACCAGCAAGAGCAGGGCGCCAGCGGCGGAAATCGGCCAGCACTGCCGTCCGCCGGAGTGGCTCATCTTCGCAGACATGGAGGATAGCGCGATGGGCCCCGAGGGTCAGCCATCCATCCCGTACAGCCCATCGCCAGGGGCGTCCCGCTGGCCCGAGCGCACCGTCTCGAGGGGGCCCCCGCACTTGGGGCATTCGGGGCTGGGATCGCTGATGGGGGCTTCGAAGGCACAGTACGCGCACCGGCGAATGACCAGCCGGGGCACGAGATCTTCGAAGATGAGCCACGATCGCCCGTCGCGCTCCTCCCGCCGGCACATTCCCCGCCGCACCAGCCCCTCCATGATCGGGCCCGACAGGCTGGCCCGCGCGCCCAGGGCAGCCCCCACGTTGGCCTCGGAGATCTCGCCGCTCTGTCGCCTTGCCAGCTCCAGGATCTCGGCCTCCAGGCGGTGCGGGCTCTCCGCGTCGGCGCGCCGGTGCACGAGCACGCCGGCGATCACTGTGCCCAGGCCGAGGAGCAGGCCGATGCCCCCCACGGCGTATCGGTAGTCCTTGCCTCCGGCGCCGATCACGAACAGCAGCCCCAGCGCGACGAGCAGCACGCCTGCCCCGACCAGCGTCATGGCGAAGAAGCGCTTCATGACAGACCTCCAGGATGCGCACTGCGCCAGTGCTGGATCAATCCCATTGGGCCGCGGCCTGCACCGAGAGCTCGTTGCCCATCGTCTCGAAGTAGCCCTTGATGCTCTCTTCAGTGAAGGTTCGGTCGAGCAGGGCGCGCACTTGACCCGCGAACTCGAGCGGGTGCAGGTTCCGCTCCCCGTGGAGCATCTGCTCGAGCTCGTCGAAGGTCCTGCTCCAGTCCACGGCGGCGGGCGGCACGCTGATCGACAGGGAGGGCACGGGATACTTTCGCTCCGTGTCGATCATGTCGGTCACGCTCGCGAGGAAGTTGTCGAGGCCCGTGCCCAGGCCGCGGACGAGGCCGATGATCTCCTGGGACGCCTTCATGCCATCCGCGAAGAGCGCGTGGTGGTAGTTGATCTCGGCGATCTCCTCCCAGCTGCCCGCGAGATCGGTTCGGTCCTCGCCCAGCCTCTGTGCACAGTAGGCGCAGAAGTGGTTTCGTGCCGGATTGGGGCTCGCGCAGCGTGCGCACGCCGGTTCCCCCGGCGTGCCCAGGGTCGGCTTGGTGTACAGCTCGAACAGGATCTTCTCGAGGACTGAGCGGGAGACGATTCGCTCCCTCGAAGCCGCCAGGTACTCGAGCTTCGTTCGTACGGATTCGGCCTCCGCCCGCAGCTCGACCCACCGGTCGCGTAGCTCGGTCTCGGTCGTGGCGTGGTCCTTCTCCGCGCCGGCCCAGTGACTCCGCAGGGCGTCGATCCGCGCGGCCACGTCCGCCTGCTCGCGATCGATGGCGCGCCGTTGCGCGTGCAGGGAGCGCATCTTGAAAAAGCCCAGGAAGAACCCGAAGCCCCCTCCGAGCCGTCGGATGCGCTCGTTGTACTGCCGGATCTGCTCGAGCAGCAGCGCGTTGCGCGCCTTGAGATCCTCCTCCTGCCCATCGAGGTCTGCGTTCTGCGACCGAATGGCGTGCTCGGCCTCGAGGGATCGCTGGCGCGTCGCTTCCGCTTCGGCATCGAGCTTCTCGACTTGGGTCTCCAGATCGCGAATCCGAGCATCGTAGTCGCGCTCGAGCTCGGCATGCGTGTCTCGGAGCGCCCGGTCGAGGTCGGGCGAGAGCGAATCGCGCTGCGCCGCGATGAGCTGCGCGAGCTGACCGAGCTCCCCTTCGCGCACGCGCGAAACCTCCTGAAAGAAGCTCTCGTATCGGCTCTGCAGTCCGAGCAGGCGCTGCTCGATCGCCGCGATCTTGGCGCGACGCTCCAGTATGTAGTCGGCGAATTTGTGCAGCATACCCACCGCTACGCCCCCTCGTCCCGGTCGCGGACGCCGAAGCTGCCGCCGCGGCGGCGCTGTCGCTCCCATCGCCGGCGCGCCGCAGGGTCGTTCGCGCTGGGGCGCGGAAGCTCGGCGAACGATCCGGCGCGGTCCCAGTACAGGGGGCAGCCCCCGCCGCAGATGTCCTCGTGCTCGCAGTCGCAACAGGGCGGCGGAACGAACTGCTTGTCGTGCCACCACCTTGCAGCGCGGCTCTGTCGCACGCGCTCGTAGGGCCGCTCGAGCAAGGAACCGATCCCGTCCTCGAAGGACGAGCACGGGAGCACTTGTCCCCTCGGGTCGACCGACAGGATCCCGTCCACGCACGCGCAGGCCTTGGCGCCGAGCCCGGCGAGCACGGGATTGAAGATGCAGTACGGGATGGGCGAGTACCAGACGAACCGGATGCCCTCGTCTTCCGCGACCCGCATGAGCTCCGGCAAGCGAGCGCCCACGTCGGAATAGGTGACGTCGAGCTCGGGCCGGGCGAGCGCGGTTCCCGTGCGAATGAGCATGTTCATGGACAGCGTCGCGAGCCCGAGCTCCCTGGCCGCGAAGCGGATGATCTCCGGAGCGTGATCGAGGTTATCGCCACACAGGGTGCTGTTCGTGTGGACGTGGATGCCGAGTCTGCTGAAGCTCCGGACGGCGGCGACGGTCCGGGCGTGGGCACCCTGTCTGCCGACGATCCGATCGTGCAGCGCCGCATCCGCAGCCTCGATGGAGACCTGAGCCGAGTCGAGTCCCGCCTCGACGAGGCGTTGGGCAAATCCGGGGCTCCCGGCCCGGACCCCGTTGGTGATGAGGTTCATCCGAAAGCCGAGGCTCTTGCCGTACCGGATGAGCTCGGGCAGATCGGGACGCAGCGTGGCCTCGCCACCCGTGAAGCTCAAGGACGGCACGTGGGCTTCGTCGAATATCCGCTCCATCACGCGCTTGACCTCGGCGGTGGTCATCGTCGGGTCGTCGTTTCCGCGCTGGGGACTGGCCGCATAGCAGAACGTGCAGCGGTTCTGGCATTTGTAGGTGAGGGCGATCTCGGCAATGGTGGGAAAGCGAATCGCGTTCCGATCGAACGCCGCGAAACGCAGGCCCGGCTGCGGCGTGAAGTCCTCGCGCAGTACGCTCGTGAGCGTTTGCATGAGCGCCCCGGCATCCCGCGCCAGCCGGTCGAAGTCGATCCCGAGCTCGGGTGCCAGGGCGCGCAGGGTCTCGGCTGCCGGCCGAGCCTCGGGCGAATACAGGGCCGCCAGAATTCGGGTCGCGGAGGCGTTTAGTCCCATCGTGCGGTCGGGGCGTACCAGCAAGAGGCCATCGGCGGGGCGGACGAACACGGCGGCGCGGGTGCGCTCCACGAGATCGTCGATCCACGCGAGTGAGCCCACGGCGCGCTCGCCTTGGAAACCAACGTCCGCCGTGAGAGCTGCTTCCACGATCAGAAGCTCCCCGCGCAGGACGATACGCACGCAGAGTGACAGGCCGAGTGGCATGCGCACGCCGAGTGGCACGCCGAGTGACACGCCGAGTGACACGCCGAGTGGCACGCCGAGTGACACGCCGAGTGACACGCCGAGTGGCACGCGTCGTAGCCGGCCGCGAGCGATCGCGCGATCGGGGACAGGCCGGGCCCGGTCGTCTGGGACGCGAGCGCGGCGATGGATTCGCCATCGAAGTTGAAGAGCCGCTCCAAGCTCCCGACCGTCGCCTGGGCGCCGCTCTCGATGGACTCCACCAGGCCCTCGGCCATGTCCGGGATTCGCTCCACGCCGCCGGCCACGGTCGGCACCTCCCGCGCGGCCCCGAGCACACTCACGGGAGAGTCCAGTGGCGCGTCGGACGAGAGCCTCGGCATCTCCCGCTCGAACTTCTGGAAGAAGTCGTCGCTCAAGTACAGCGCGCCATAGTGCTGATCGAAGAAGCCCGAGCGGCGCACAGGCGTCACGCGCGAGAGCGTGTCCCACGCCTCCCAAGCCCGCCTGCGCTGGGCTGCGTTCGTCGCATCGGGATCGGCCCGCCACGTCTTGTCGCGAAGTCCTTCGTTGAGCGTGGCGAGCAGATCGTGCACGCCTTCGCGCGTGAGCGTCCCGTGCTCGGTCAGCAGCGCGAGCAGTCTCCTTTCGGCGTGGGTCGATGCTCGGGTCGCATCCACGACCCGCACCTGCAGCGGGTTGCGCGACGCGATCTCCACGGCGCCCTTGCGCTGTAGCTCGAGGACGAGCAGGTTGATCGCCTTGATCGGCCGGTTCAGAGCGAGGGCGCCTTCGTGGGGCTCGAGCTCGGGAACGAAGCCCTCCTTTTGGAAGGTCGCGACCGTGATCTCGGGAGCGACGTAGGTCGGCGCCTTCTTCGCGAGGTACAGATCGAGGTATGGGTGCAGACGTAGCGCCCTGACCACGAGCGCGAACAGGCCGCTCAGAACGAGCCAGAGCAGCTTGAAGGGGACGAGCAGGGCGGTCCACCCGAAGAGGGTCCCCTTCGTCGGGTGGATGAAGACGAAGCGTCGCGCCGGTAGGAGAACGTCGTAGGCCAGCTCGGTCTTGGCGAAGCTGTCGATGATCGCGAGCACCCAGCCGACGCCCACGAACCAGCCGGCCAAGAGCGGGCCATTGAACAGGAAGGCCAACACGAGCCAGAGCAGCGCGTACAAGCCCAGGCTCTCGAGAGCGTCCCAGTCCCTCGTCGTGCCCCGCCCGCCGAACAGGTTCACGAACGCCAGCTCGCTGTCCGCCAGGACGGGGATATCCACTTCGACGGCCCGCGCCGGCACCATCACGTGCAACGTCGGGCGCTCCTGCGGCGCGCCCGTCAACTTCACCTCGAAGTCCGAGGTGGACGCGTCGGTGCCCGGGAAGTCGGGACCGGGCCACCAACGGATGTCCTGCCAGCGCGGCTCGAGGGCGGTGATCTCGACGCGATTGCGGTGCGGCAAGACGAATTGTATGGGCAAGGACGCCTGCGGGCCGATGGTCTGACCCGGCGCGACGCCCGGAGCGGGAAGCCCGGCCCGGAGCGCGACGGTCCACGGGCCGCTCTCCTCGTCCGAGGGAGCCCAGTCGGTCGGCGGTCCGCGGAGCTCCAGTGCCGTGAAGGGCACGTGGTCGATGACGGTGACGTCTGCGTACGGGTGATAGGCGTGGGTCGCTTCGTAGACGACCTCGATGGTTTGGCCCGCCTCGGTCTCCCGATCGAGAACCAGGGCCTCGCCATCGCGCCCGACGGTGCAGCCCACGGCCTCCGTCCCGATACGGGCCTCGCAGCGGTTCTCGATCGCCTCCTGACCGTTGACCCACAAGGGCGGCACCGGGAAGAAGTTTCGGTTGCCCTGCTCTGCGAACGTGAGAAGTGCGCGGACCCGGACGACCGCGAGCGCGCTCGGATCCGCCTCGTGGACGTTGTTGACGAATTCGTACCGCGCCGCACGCACGATCGCCGATCCATGGGCAACCAGGCGCTCCCCGACGTAGCCCGCGTCCGGCACGACCTCGAGCTCGCTCACGTCGGGCATCGCCGCGCGCGGGATGTAGATGCGCACGAGGTGCACGGCCTCCCTCGAGAGGCTCCGGCGTTCGGCATAGAGGGTGAGCCGACGGCTGCCCTCGAAGTCCGTGTACACGAAGGCCCAGTGGCCCTGCTCCGCCAGGCTCTCGGGATCGGTCAGGACGCCCAGCGCGTCCACCATCTCCGGCGTGATGTCCTCGTGACGCTGAACGCTCTCCGGTAGGGCGAGCGGCAACACGAGCGCCACGACCGAGTGCTGAACGGGCATGGTCCAGCGGATCGGGTTGTACCAGACGGCCAACAGCTCCTGCCCGTCGCGGCTCGTCGGGTCGGCGAAGCGTCGGTCGACGCGGTAGTGAAGCTCGATCGTGTAGCGCCCGCCCGCGCGGGTCGCCATCGCGGGAAAGCCGATCCGGTAGTAGCCACCGCCGACCGCGCCCACCGTGGCGGGGGCTTCCCCGCCCGGGCCCCGGATCAGTCCGCGGTTGAAGTGGATCGGCTCATAGAAGGGCCCGGCCTGCCGGATCTCCGTGCGGCCCTCGTTCTCCCGGAAGGTCAGGGAGCAAATGACGTCGGCGGTGCCGTCGTCGCGGATGAAGACCTGGCTGTCCTGCTCGAGCAGGTCCACGGGGTCCGCGTGCGCTCGGCCAGGGGCGAGCCACAGGGCGATCCCGAGTCCAATCCACAGACCTGTTCCGCGCAACCGCACGCTTGCCCTCCGCTCCGCGGCGCGGATTGTCGGGCAAGACGAAGCTCGGGACAACCGGAAACCCAGGCCCCGTGGCACTCCCGCGCGACCGTCAGAAGTCCGCTTGCCGCGGGGCGCGGGGGAAGGGGATCACATCCCGGATGTTCTCGATCCCCGTGGCGTACTGGATGGCCCGCTCGAAACCGAGACCAAAGCCCGCGTGCGGGACCGTGCCGTACCGACGCAGATCGCGATACCACCAATAGGTTTCCTTGGGCAGGCCCGCCTCGTCGATGCGGGCGTCGAGGACCTCGAGCCGCTCCTCGCGCTGGCTGCCGCCGATGATCTCGCCGATTCCCGGGGCGAGCACGTCCATCGCCGCCACCGTCCGCCCATCGTCATTGAGGCGCATGTAGAAGGCCTTGATCTGCCTCGGGTAGTTGACGACGGCGACGGGACGGCCGACGAGCTCTTCGGTCAGCCACCGCTCGTGCTCCGACTGCAGGTCCACGCCCCAGTCGACGGGGAACTCGAACTTCCGGTCCGCCGTCTTCAGGCGCGCGATGGCGTCCCCGTATTCCATGCGCTCGAACTCAGAGCTCACCATGTTCTCGAGGCGAGCGATGCACCCCTTGTCCACCCACTGCGCGAAGAAGGCCATGTCGTCGCCGCGCTCCTCGAGCAGGCTCCGAAAGATGAACTTGAGGAAGTCCTCGGCGAGCTGCACGTCGTCCGAGAGGTCCGCGAATGCGATCTCGGGCTCGATCATCCAGAACTCGGCCAGGTGCCGGCGCGTGTTGGAGTTCTCGGCGCGGAAGGTGGGCCCGAACGTGTAGACGCGGCTCAGGGCGAGGCAGTAGGCCTCTACATTGAGCTGTCCGGACACCGTCAGGAACGCTTCGCGGCCGAAGAAGTCCTGTGAAAAATCGACCCGTCCCTCCGGAGTCCGCGGCGGATTGTGCGCGTCGAGCGTAGACACGCGGAAGAGCTCCCCAGCTCCCTCGCAGTCGCTCGCTGTGATGATCGGCGTGTGGACCCAGAGGAACCCGCGCTCGTGGAAGAACCTGTGGATCGCCATGGCGAGGGTGTTACGGACGCGTGCCACGGCGCCGATGAGGTTGGTCCTCGGCCTGAGGTGCGCGACCTCCCGGAGGTGCTCCATGGAGTGCCGCTTGGGCTGCATCGGATAGGTGTCCGGGTTCTCCACCCAGCCCACGACCTCGACGCTGTCGGCGCGGATCTCGAGCTTCTGCCCCTTGCCCTGCGATTCCACCACCGTGCCCGTGGCTCGCACGGCGCAGCCGGCACCGAGGACGAGAACCACGTCAGCGTAGCCTGGCACGTCTGCGGGCACGACGAGCTGGACCGGGTCGAAGCACGAGCCGTCGTGCAGGTGCACGAAGGACAGCCCGGCCTTGGAGTCGCGCCGCGTTCGCACCCACCCCTGGACGGTCACGCGGCTCCCGGGGGGCACCTTGCCGCCGAGGACGTCAACGATTCGGGTCACATGGTCCATGCGGCGCACTCCATACCACAGAACGCAGTTGATCGAGGATCCGCGCTGTCACGGTGCCGCGTTGTCCGGCAAGAGCCTATAGAGCACGACCTCTCCGCCGTCGGCAGGTCGCCGTCCGCTCGACGGATCGTGGAGCGGCTCGGTGATTCTGCGCGACGCCACGCGCTCCCAACGTCCGGTGGCAAGGCTCGCTTGACAAGCTGGGCTCGGAGCGCCGTCGTCGCGTCGCCGCCACACGCACGGCAGGCCGAGGTAGAGATAGGTCGCGCCGTCGTTGTGGCGAAGCTCGTTCGCGGACCTGACTACGGGCGCCTCCCAGGCGCCCAGCACGCGGATGCCCACGTGCATGTACCTCGCGGGCTCCCCGTCGTCGTAGGACTCCACGACGAGCGAGCCCTGTCCCGGGATGCCGCGGCGCCAGAGATCGTCGAGGAACCGATTCTCCGCGTTGATGTCGTCGTGGCGCGGGCCGAGGATCCACAGCGTGGGGACTGAGGTGAACGCGACGCACGCGGCCGCCGCAGCCACGACCGCGGGGCGCAACCACCTCTGTCGTGGCCGCCATCGGCCGACCCGTTCGTGGACCCGGTCGAGACCCCAGGCCGCCGCGAGCAGGACAGGGACGAGCGAGTGGAGCCCGTAGCGCGCTGCGATGACGCGCGTGTAGGAGCCGACGAGGCAGTGAACTCCGAAGATCAGAAGAAACCACATCAGCAGATACGCGAACCGCCCGCGGTCCCCCCGCCGTAGCAACAGCAACAGGCCCAGGGCGGCGCTGGCGGTGAGCCAAATCGGGAGCAGATCGGGGAGGAAGTAGTTGTTGTCCCGGAGCGCGATGATGTCGAGCATGCTCAAGAGATGGCGCAGCTCTTCGCCCGAGGGGATGCCGCCTCCGACGCCCCACGCATACGTGACGCGACCGTAGATCGAGACCTGCGCCACGGCGTTGGCCGAGAGCAGCCCGAGCGCGCCGAGCAGTCCGAGGTTCCTCGCGCGCCACGGACGTGATCCGCCGTATACGAGGAGCGCCGGCACGCAGACCACCGCGAGCACGATGCTCTCGGGCCGCGATTCGAGCGCGCACCAATGGGCGATCCAGGCGGTCGCGGCGTACAGCATGAGCGGCAGCCGGCGCGTCGCAGTGGCGAAGCGCTGGACGGCCGTGAGCGCGACCGATGCGAAGAACGCATTCGACAAGAGCAGGATCTCGCTCTTGGCGAAGGCGATCGTCATGGGGAGGACCGCGAACAAAACGGCGGCGAGGAGCGCGGGGCGTGATCGGCCGAAGAGCACACGCGCGTGGGCGTAGATGACCGGCACGAGGAGGACCGAGACGAGGAAGTTCGCCATGCCCGCCTGCTCGAAGCGGTTCAAGCCGTCCGGCAAGAGCGCGAGCACGGGAACTCCGTGGGCCTTGAGCCGCCACAGCCACTGGACCTCGCGTTGGTGGCTGAGCACCCCCATGAGCTGCGGGTGGGCGACCACTGCGCGCAGTGTGGCGCCGACGACCACGACGATCGCGAGGGCCCAGAGGTGCCTCGAGGGTTCCAGACGGAGCACACCCCCGACGGTGGCCGTGGCGCCGATCAGAAAGATGAGCAGCACGATCCAGTGCACGTAGGGGTCGGCGGCCAGCTCCAGGGTCTCGAAACGGAGATTCCGCAGATCCCCGAACGTCACGTCCCACCCCCAGCGCCGCCAGCCGCCACCGTCGTCGGACCACTCCCCGTGGCCTGTGGTAGGCGTTCCGTCGTCTCGCACGATCGGCGCGGACTGCGATCCGATCCAGAGGTCCCGTTCCACATCGCGGCGGCCGCGGACCAACCCCTGCGCGACGGGTCGGGCGCGTGCGACCTGCGCCGCCGAGCATGCCCCTTCGCACTCGAGCCCCACGGCGTCGTCGATGGGCGTGACCGAGGCGGGCAGCGACTCTCCCGGGGCACACACGACCAGCTCGGGAGCTCCCTCGTCGCTGGGGGACAGCTCCGCCACCTCGGCGTGAATGCACTCGCGCTCGATGCGAATGGGAACCCGGCGTTGAAAACCCGCACCTTCGAGGGCATCTCCCACGAGCCGCACCACCACATCTTCGCGGCCGGGTGGAATCACCGGGCCCTGAGCGTGGGCCCGCGAGGCGGCGATGGGTCCGGCGACCAAAATGGCGAGCACGCCCAGGTAGGCCCACCGCAGCGGGCGATCGATGACGACGCGCATCGGCCGAAACGTATCACGGGAAGCCCGAACGGATGGCACGTCGCTGGGGAAGTGGACGCGGTGGGGTTCAACCGCGGCCGCTGACCTGATAGGTGGACGGTCGTGGTTTCCGTTGCGGGCGCCTACATCGCTTTCCGGGTCACGGCTTCGTGTCCAGGCTGCTCGGCGGCGCTGCTCGTCGATGGGCCCGTGCGGCAGAGTCGCTGCGATGGTTGCGGAGCCGAGCGCGCCTGGTCGACGGACCTATGGCGACGTGTTTTTGACGCGGGACGCCGACAGCAAGGGACCCTCGATCCAGGCAAGACCGTCGTCGAGACGATCGATGCCGGGAATCTGGAGCTGAGCTTGGAGATCGCCGTGCGGCAGCCGTTCTGCCACCGGTGCGGGGTACCGCTGCCCGTTCGCGAGATGACGATCGGATCGCGCCAGGACATCCAGTGCTTCAAGTGCGGCCGTCCCCATGCGACAGCGCCCGCACCCCGCTGGTTGCGCGACGCCGTTCCGTCTGCTGGACAGCTGTACGCCGCCGAGCTCGACACGGGCGCTCCCCGCCTGAAGCTCTTCGAACCACGAGAGCTTGCACGCGACGGCTCGCATTGGTGGTTCGTGCGGCTGCTGTCCGTCCCGAACCGTGCGCGACGACTGGTGGGAACCTGTCCTCGTTGTGGTGCGGCGGGCTGGTCTCCGCTCCGCGGCTGCGTCGCGTGCCAGGTCGCCCCGTCCCGCGCGGTCGTCCGCGCTCTCGTGTTCAGCACGTTCGGCGGTCTCCTCGCCGCGGCTGCTACCATCGGCCTGAGCATGGCGCTGGGCCCGCCCGCCACAGTGTGGCGCCCGGCATGGGGCCAGGTGGCCCTGGTCACGGGAGGGTCGCTCGCGACCGGCCTGTCGCTGGCTGTCCTGCTCGCGCCGAAGAGACCCGTGGCGGACCGATTCGGACGGGTGCGAGCCCGCCGCAGCCGCTGGCGCCTGATCGTCGCCGTTGTCCTCGGATGTGCCGGCGTGGTCGCCTGCGCCGCAGCGATCGCGCTGCGCCACCTCGCCCCCGCCTGAGGCCCTTCACCCGCCAGACTCTTCACCCGGCTCTTGGGGGGTCGGGCTGTGCACGATTCGGCCACCGCGATGGCGATCGGCAATGGTCGTGGGAGATCGCCGGTTTCTGGACGCTTCAGGAATCTTCCAGGAGGCTCCAGGGTGCCGCGTGTCGCTCTCCCCCCAGCCGCCTGCCAAATAATGAAGTAGTTACGAACACTTGAGATCGTCGACGAGATCGGTGTCCCAAGTGTGCACATTTTTGTTGACGCACTTCTATTCAGAAGAATACATTCGCACTCAACATTCGAAATGACTCTACCGACGCGATATCTTGATAGCTGGACCGACGAGGCACTGCGGGAAATCGAGGCGGGTCATCCGAAGGGGATGACCGTCCAGCAGATCGTCGACGCCATCACCGCGCAGGGGGGGCACCTCACCGAAGCGACGTTCCGCAAGTACGTGCAACTCGGGTTGCTGCCGCGGAGCATGCGCGTGGGCCGCAAGGGCAAGCACCGTGGGTCGCAGGGGCTCTACCCGGCGACGGCCGTGCGTCAAATCGTCGTGATGCGTCACTTGATGGCGCAGGGCTTCACGATCGAGGAGATCCAGCGCGAGTTCCTCTTCGTCCGCGGCGAGATCGACGCGCTCACGCGTCAGCTCGAGCGCATCTACGCGGTCGTCGACGAGGCGCTCGCCCGTCGTGAGCCCGACGAGTTCGTGCTCAAGGCGCTCGAGGACGCACGCGTCCTCGGTGGCGAGCTGGTTTCGAGGTTGGAGGCCATCGAGCAGCGCCTCTCGGTGCGAGCCCGGATGGCCAGGGCGGTGGTCTAGTCGTGACTCCTGACTGCACGCAAACGCGACACGAAATGGTCGGAAACGACCGAACGAGGAGGGATCAAGAGATGGAGGAGCAGCGGACGGCGGAGCAGCAAGCCGAAGTGGTCGAAGAGGGGATCCAAGCGCAGGTGGGGAGCCTCGCGCTGGCGATCGAACCGCAGTCAGAAGGAGAGGAGGCACCGCAACGTCGGAGGGGGCGTCGCAAGCGCCGCAGCCGACAGCGAGCGCGGACGATCTCCATCCGTCGACTCAGCAAGGCAGAGCTCAACCGCGGGCGTCTGCTGTATCCGGAGAGTGAGTACTGGAAGCCGACGACCCGTGCCGAATGTGCCGGCATGGACAGGCCGTGCCCGTTCGTCTCGTGCAAGTACCACCTGTACATCGACGTGCACCCGATTCGAGGGTCCATCAAGCTCAACTTCCCCGATCTCGACGTGTGGGACATGCCCGAGACCTGCGCGCTCGACATCGCCGACCGTGGCGGCATCACGCTCGAAGAGGTGGGGGAGATCATGAATCTCACGCGCGAGCGCGTGAGGCAGGTCGAGACCGCGGGGCTCGCGAAGCTTCAGGCCCTCGACGACGTCGAGAGGCTCAAGGACTACATCCTCTAGTCACAGAGGGTCGGGCTGGCGCCAGCGTCAGCGGGCCATGACCCTCCTCACGGCCCGCAGGTGTAGGTTTCGGGGCAGAACGTGATCCCGGTCCGCCGTCCGTGCCCGGTGCTCGGTTCGAGTCACGCATGCCGACGGCGCACGCTTTGCCGCCCCGCCAGGCTGGTGGTACGTTGTCGCCCCTTCGGGAGGAACGAATGGGCCAGCTAGCGGGTGTGTCGGTAACGAGCGTGGGCAAGGAGAGCAAGAGGGTCATCGTCAGCTACGCCCCTGCCACCGGTGAGGCGCTGGGCGAGGTCCCCGTCATGACGCCCGAGGAAGTCGGCGCGGCCGTGAAGCGCGCCCGCCTGGCGCAGGAATCGTGGGCGCTCTTGCCCATCGAGGAACGCTGCGAGCGCATCCTCCGCTTCCGCGATGTGTTCGTGGATCGCGCCGAGGAGGTCGTGGATCTGCTGTCCCGCGAGTGCGGCAAACCTCGCACAGAAGCGCTCGCGCACGAGGTGGCAGTAACTGCGGACCTGGCGACCTACTTCGCGAAACGCGCAGCGAAGTTCCTGGCTCCGCGCGAGATCGAGATGCACCTCCTCAAGCACCGACGCAGCTACGTGCACTACCCCCCGCGTGGCGTGATCGGGATCATCTCACCCTGGAACTTCCCTCTGGTCATTCCCATAGGGGACACGATCATGGCGCTCATCGCCGGCAACGCGGTCGTCCTCAAGCCTAGTGAAGTGACCCCGCTGATCGCTCTCAAGGTCAAGGAGGTCTACGACGCCGCCGGGATGCCGGACGACCTATTCCAGGTCGTGACGGGCGACGGCGCTACCGGAGCCGCCCTCATCGATGCCCGCCCGGACAAGATCGTGTTCACCGGGGCCGTGTCCACGGGTCGCAAGGTGGCCGCAGCCTGTGGTGAGCGGCTCATCCCGTGCACCATGGAGCTGGGCGGCAAGGCCGCGGCGATCGTCTGCGCCGACGCGGACCTCGAGCGGGCGGCCCGGGCGATTGTATGGGGCGGGTTTGCGAACAGCGGGCAGGTGTGCGTCAGCGTCGAGCGCGTATACGCCCACGAGTCGATCTACGAGAAGCTCGCCGAACGGGTGACCGAGCTGACCGGGCAGCTGCGCCAAGGTGATCCGCTCGACCACGGCACGGACGTGGGAGCCATCATCTTCCCCAAGCAGATCGAAGTCGCTCAGGGGCTGATCGCGGACGCGGTGGCCAAGGGAGCCCACATCGAGGTGGGAGGTGACCGGCGGGAGGGTCCAGGCCAGTTCTTCCAGCCCACCGTGCTCACCGGCTGCACGCAGGACATGGCCGTCATGCGGGAGGAGATCTTCGGTCCCGTCGTGCCGATCATGAAGGTGCGCGACGAGGACCAGGCGGTGGCGCTGGCCAACGATAGCTCCCTGGGACTCATGGGATACGTCTTCACCAAGGACCGCGACAAGGGGCGTCGACTCGCGGAGCGGATTCGCGCCGGCACGGTGATGGTCAATGACGTCCTGAGCGCCTACGGCGCGCCCGAGACGCCTTTCGGGGGCGTGAAGGACAGCGGCTTTGGCCGGGTGCACGGGGAGGAGGGCTTGAGGGACTTGTGCGAGATGAGACACGTCAACTACGACCGCGTCTCGATCGGCGTGCGCGAGCCCTTCTGGTACCCCTACGGCGAGCGCGGCTACAACACCGCGCTCAAGGCGCTACGGCTCCTGTTCCGCCGCGGGCCCACGGTCAAGAAGATCCTGGACCTCTTCTAGATCGCTCTCGCTTTGACTTGAGCCTGAGCGCGCCCGCAAGCGAGGCGAGGGAGTGCACTGTGGGGTGCATGACCGAGCCAAGCGCGGACGTAAGCCAGGATCAGGTCAAATGGAGAGCGGTCTAGTCCTTCTTGTCCTCTTCGGCGTCGGCGGGCGGCGGGCGCTCGCTTCGGCGGCGCCCCTCGACCGCTTCGGACACGGTGTCCGAGATGCGGCGGGTCAGCTTCGCGAGCTCGCCCGTGAGCTGCCGGGCGAGCGGCTCTGCCTTGTCACCTAGCTTGTGGATGACCTTCTCGGCTTCTGCCGTCGCGCTCTTGACCTTCGGGTCCCGGCTCGCCTTCTCGAAGAGGATGTTCGCGGCCTTCTTGAAGTGCTCGACCGCCTCGAACAGCTCGTCCTTGGCGTGGGGGGAGGCCGTGGTCTCCCGATCCGCGCCGCCCTTGTCTTCCTTCTGATCGCTCGTCATGTCCGCGCATCTAGCACGGCCTGGGCTCGTGGCATAGCCCCCCACCGGGACGTCAGGGACAGCTCGGGCGCCAGATCAGCACCTCGTTGTTTTCCTCTCGGCACTCCGTGACGGCGCCGTCGCCGTCGGCCGGGTCATCGATGAGGGCGTACCAGTCGACGACCTCGGGGCCGAGATCGACCGTGAGCGAGACTCTCTCGGCGCCGCCCCGCGGCGAGAGGACGCCGCGGGTCGCGGTCTGGCCGATCCGTACGCCACCCGATCCCGGACGGCCACGGTAGAACCCGACGACGATGCCTGCTCCGGCGCGTTCGAGTCCCCAGTTCTGTACCCTCACGCTCAGGACCGCCCGGCCCGGCCCGATGCACTCGTAGCTCCCGTGCCCACCCCACAGGTCCGGGGCCGCGAGAGCGTCCCCGCCCTCCCGCAAGTTCTGGCGGTAGGCATTGAGCACTGTCCACGAAGACGTTTCAGGCGAAGGGATCGTCCCATCCTCTTCCACGTTCGTGATGTGATACGCGTGCTGATTCCAGATGCGGCGGGCGCCCACCCACCGGCCACCGCGCCCGCCCCAGACCTCCACGCCCGGGTCGGTGATGAAGTCCCGCAGGAAGTAGGCTTCCGCGTTCGCGCTGAACACGATCTCGGCGTCCCCGTCGTTGTCCACATCGGCGATCGTCGGATTCTCCGTCCGCGTGCGCGACGAGTTGCGGTGCTGGAAGAGCGGTCGGCCCGTGACACCGTCGTAGACGCGGAACCAGAACTGGTCATTGTAGACGACTTCGGCGCGGCCATCTCCGTTGAAGTCGAAGACGCTCGAGCCCGTGCCCGAAGAAGAGTCATCTGCCGTCTCGGCGACCCACAGCAGTCCCTCGTCGAGGCACCCGGGAGGCAGGTGGGTGCCGGTGCAGCTCGGGTCATACACTCCGTAGGCCGCCCCGTGGGCGACGCCGATCTCGAGTCGTCGATCGCCGTCGAAGTCGGCCACCGTGGGGGCACCGCCCACGCTCATGCGCACCCGTCCTTCGAGGCGACGCTGCCAGCGAAGCGCACCGGTTCGCCCGTCGAGAATGCGAAGGTATCCGCTGGCCACGAGGATGACCTCGGGACCGGGGCGCTCCTCGAGGATGTCTGCCACGGCACACAGCCCGTCGAAGGCCTCGGCGTTGTCCCAGTACACCTCTCCGTTCGCACGGAAGGCGGTGTGTCCCGCGATCACTTCTTGGATGCCATCGCCGTCGAGGTCGGCGACGCACGAGATCGGGCCGAGGAAGGAGTTGATCGCGCGTCCCGTGCCGTCGGCTCCCGTCCAATGGCGCTCGCCCGTGGCGCCGTCGAGCACGTTGCGGCCGATGATCACCTCGACAGTTCCGTCGCCCTCCAGATCGGCGAGCGTGGGGGCGCCGCCGATCGAACGCGCGTAGCGCAGCCCCCGGTCGGTGGCCGTGGGGTAGGGCGACTCCCACATCAGCGAACCGTCGCTGCGGAAGGCGTACGTGCTCGAGTACACGCCGATGCCGACGATCTCGTTTTGTCCGTCCCCGTCGATGTCGCCGGCCGCCAGGGTGCTCGTGGCCTCGAGGACCCCAACCTCGCCCTCGATCGCGGGGCTGCTCACCGTCGTGTCGGTGCGCGGATCCACGATGCGAAGCACGCCCGGCGGCTCGGGGCTGCCGAGGGATGCGTACGAGATGAAGACCAGCACCGGCTCGATGGCGTCGCCCTCCGGTTCGAGGTCGATCACCAACGGGGTCGAGCACACCTGGATGGACGAGGTGTGGACCACGTCGTGCGTTGGCCAACGATACTCGAGCACAGGATCCCGGAACGGGTAGATCTCCGGCCCGATCCGGCAGTCGCCGGGTGTGGGGTGTGGGGGAGGGGGCGGCGGCCGGTCTCCAGCGTCCTGGCCCGCGTCGAGCTCCGCGTCGGGGCCCGAGTCGGTCCCGCCGTCGGGAACCGCGATGGCGTCGAAGGCAACCCGCGCATCGACTCCGGCGTCGGTTGGGACCGCCCCGTCAGTCCCCGACCGGACGTGAGATCGATAGCAGCCGCTGAGGAGCATGAGCGCGGCGGCCGCAATTCGGAGGGCGTGGGCCATGAGGGCGACGGGACGGCACACAAGTTCCGTGCCACGGGGCTTCTCCCAGAACACCGTGGATCTCATGCGTGGCCCCGGTGGGGGCGGGCGCCGTCGGGCCGGGCCGTCAAGAACCGCACGCTCGACCGTGCTCTAGGATCTCGTGCGCCGTGGACCCACAGCATTGGTCAGCCTCCCCACGCTCTCGACTTCGACCGTGACTTCGTCGCCAGCGCGCAGGGGGCCCACGCCAGCGGGGGTGCCGGTGCAGACGAGGTCTCCGGCCTCGAGAGTCATGACCGCCGAGATGCGAGCGAGGAGCTCGGGGACGGGCCAGATGAGGTCCGCCGTGCGGCCGTCCTGGCGCACCTCGCCGGACACGCGGACGACGATGGACAGATCCGCGGGATCGACGCCGGTGACGATCCACGGGCCACAGGGACAGAACGTGTCGAACCCCTTCGCCCGGGTGAACTGCACGTCCCGCCGCTGCAGGTCCCGCGCGGTGACGTCGTTGACGCAGGTGAGGCCGAAGATGGCGTCCTGGGCCTCGTGCTCTGAAGCGTCTCGCAATCGTCCGCCGAGGACGACGCCCAGCTCCCCTTCGTGCTCGACGCGCTCGCTCTGAGGGGGAAGCTCGATCCGTTCGCCGTCGGCCAGGAGGGCGCTCGGGGGCTTCAGGAAGAGCAGGGGCTCGTCGGGCACCTCGTTGCCGAGCTCGCTCGCGTGCGCGCGGTAACTTCGGCCCACGCACACGATCTTGGACGGAAGCACGGGCGCGAGCAGGCGCACCTCGGCCGCCGGGACCGTCTCGGAGGTTTCGTCACCTCCGGACCAGGGTGCGCTGGACCAGAGACGAAACGACGAGCTGTCGTCGCAGAGGGCGGCGAAGGACGAGCCCTGCCCATGGGCCACACGGACGAGCCGCATGGTCGCACTGTACCTGACCAAGGCGAGGGACGTCAGCTCGAAGGCGGGCCCCGCGCCGATGCATGAGCGACCACAGCTGCTCCCGGTTTCGTTCGGCTCATCGTTGCACCACCGCTATCGTGTTGTCTTCGCGGTAGACCACCGCTCCGCTCTCGCCTCCGCAGGCCCAGCACGTGCTCCAGAGCAGCTCACGGGGTGAGCCCACGTCCCAGGCCACGGCGACCGATACGGGCTCGTCCGCGAATATGAAGCTCCCCGCGTGCTCGAAGGTTCCATCGGGCATGGGGTAGAGCGCTGCGATGATCCCCGCACCGCCACCGGTGCCCGCCACGACCCATACCTGCTCACCCACAGCAGGCGACCAGACGAGCACGCTCTCGAGGAAGCTCCACGGGATCGTCTCGCGCGTGTAGCCACCGCGCCCGAGAGCTTGGTCGACACCTGTGGACGTCACTGATCGGAAATCAGCGGCGAATCGGCGGAGCTCGGGCACTGTCAAGAGGATGCGACGCAACTCCTGTTCATCCACTTCGAGCGCGCGAAAGCGCCGGTATGCGGCCTCGGTCGGGTACTCCAGCGCTGGAGCCGGCCCCCGACAACACCGGAATCCGAGCCGTGACTCGCTGGCGGTCGGGGCGTGCGCGTGACGTGCGCCGCACCGGTGGGCGTCGGCGGGGTCGAGCGGGCTGGCGCCGCGAGTGACGGCCGAGAACTCGTCGCTGCCGAGCCCCCGAGTCACGTCGCTCGCGGTCCACTCGAAGGCGGCCGTCCCCAGTGCCAGTACGCCGAGCGGCGATTCGCAACTCCCCGGCGAAATGCTGCACGTCTCCACGTCGAACCCGTCGTCGCCGGGCCATTCTCCGACCGTCTCTCCCTTGCACGCGCGCTCCCACTCGATCTCCGTGCACAGGCGCTTGCCGTCCGCGTCGCACAGCGCCTGTGCCTCGGCGCGGGCGACGCGCGTGCGCGGGGCGGCGGACGGGTCGTTGGGGTACGGAAGGCGGTCGATGCGAAATGCTGGGACATCGGTCACGACGAGGTCCGCTTCGACGTCGGGCCGCCTGCCGGTGACACCAGGGCGGCTCCCGAGGCGCACCGGCCCGGCCGGGATGGCGACCTCCTCGCCCGCCCTCGCCGGCCGATAAACCCGGCGGGGGAGCTCGACGCGCGGCGACTCCGCCGGCTCGCGGGGCAGCCCGGGGACAGCCGTTGGGCCGCCGTCCGGATCGGTCGTTCCGGCCGGAGTCGAGCCGCAGCCGGCGACCTGTAACAGCAGCCAGAGGCCGAAGGGCAGTCGCACCCTTGGACCCTAGCGAGCCCCCCCTCCGGGTCAAAAAACCGGCTGGGGGACGAGGTCCTCCCGCCATGGGGCGCGGGAGCTCGCGAAGGGGCCCGCGACCGAGAGCTTGCGCCTGCGGCGCGGAAGACCTATCAGTGGCCCGTCGGAGCGGCTCGGGTAGCCGCCGGTGTGGGACGCATTGCGGCCCACGCGGGAGGAAAGTCCGAGCTCTACAGGGCAGGATGCCAGGTAACGCCTGGTGGGGGTGACCCCGAGGAGAGTGCCACAGAGAGCAGACCGCCCCGCCGTCCTCGGACCGCGGGGTAAGGGTGAAAGGGTGAGGTAAGAGCTCACCGGTCCGGCGGTAACGTCGGTCGCACGGCAAACCCCATCCGGAGCAAGACGGAATAGGGAAGCGTTTGAGGGTGGCCCGCCCGAGCTTCCGGGTTGCGTCGCTCGAGGCGCGCGGTGACGCGCGTCCTAGACGAATGGCTACTACCCGCCGGCCGGCGACGGTCACGGGAACAGAACTCGGCTTAGGGGCCCTCCGACCGCGAAGCCCCCCGCTCCGGCGGGGGGCTTCGTGCTTGAGCCGCGCGCATGCAGTGGCCCGCGATCGTTCGAGCGCCCTTCCGTGCTTGACAGGGTGCGCGGGCCGAACGGACCCTCTGGCCAGAGGAGGAGCGCGCATGACCCTGTTTGGCGATCACGTGGAGGGCGACCTCGCCCGTGCCGTGTCCCTGGTGGAGCAGACCATCACGGCGCTCGGGATCGATCCCACGGCCAGCCGCGTCCAGACCTCGGACGGCTCTCACCGGTTCGCGCTGCGGCGGGGATCGGCCGCGATCCTGGTTACGGTCCACCCGCCTGCCGAGAAGGGCCAGCACGGCACCCTGCGAGTGGTGGCTCCGGTGGTCCGCATCCCCGACTCGTCCAAGCAGCACGCGCTCTATGAGCACCTCCTATCCCTCAACGTCACTCAGTTGGTGGGCGCCGCGTTTGGCATCAGTGGCGACGACGTCGTGCTGGTCGCGGAGCGAAGCCTGGTTGATCTCGATGCTTCCGAGGTGAACGACATGGTCCGGGTCGTGGGGCGCGCCGCCGATCGGTTCGACGACGTCCTGGCTGGGGAATTCGAGACCACACGCAGCTCGGACTCCGGATCGTCTTGAGTCACGGGCACGCGCGCGCCGCAGCCGCCCTGTTGCTGCTGTGTCCCCTTGCGGCTCGGGCGGACGACGTGCACCTCGACGCCGACACGGCGGTGCAGGCCTATGAGGTGCGTTCCCCGGGCGCGGGCGCGATCATGGCGCGCCGCCGTCTGCTTCAGACGTTGGGTCTGTCGTGGACGCGCGAGCTCGATGCTGACCGGGGCGAGCCCCTGCCGCGCGTTCAGGCGTCCCTCCGTTTGCGACTCGACCAGGACTTTGGGGACACCTGCCTCGTGGGGCGCGACCTCTGCGTGCGGGCGACCGATCCGCGGGAGCCCGGCACGTACCAGCCCCTCGCGTCCGACACCGTCGTGGACGCCCCCGAGGCGTGGGCGGGCATCGGCGGCCTTCCCTGGGGGGCTTCGGCCCGAGTCGGCCGCCAGCTCTGGGCCGACCCGATCGGCCTCGCGAGACTCGACGGGGTCACCGTCGGAGCCGAGCCGGACGACTGGATCGCGGCGCGCGCCTATGGCGGGGCCATGGTGCGCACCACCAGCCTCGCGGGATCCGGCGCGTTCGAGCCGCAGGGCGCTCTGCGTCTCGACCTCGACGACGTCGATCCGGCGCGCGTGCCCTACGCGGATGCTCCCACGACGACGTGGCTCGCAGGCGGGGACGTCGAGTTGGGAATGGCCCGTTTCGTGCGCGGCAGCATCGGGTTTCGCGAGGTGTGGGAGGACGCTGGGATCGTCGCCCGCCGGGGCGCGCTGTCACTCGCATCGAGTCCAGTCGGCTGGCTGCGCGTCGCGGCCGATGGCGTCTGGGACTTGCTCGACCAGGAGCTGATCGCCGCCTCCGCTGCCATCGACGTGAGGGTCGTCGAGCCACTCCACATCACCCTCGAGGCGCAGCGTCGTGTTCCCCGCTTCGACCTTGGGACGATATGGGCCTATTTCGACGTCGCCCCGATCACGGAGGGGCGAATCGCGACACGGTGGCGGCCGACTGAGCGTTTCGAGCTCGGCGGGGGCGCTCGGCTGCGACGAGCTTCGCTGCCAGGGGCTGGCGACGAAAGTGACGCGGGCCTCGAAGGGCACCTGGCGACGCAGGCGCTCGGCGTGCGCTTCTCGCTGGCCGGGTTCGTCTGGGGAGGTGACCTCGGACCCCTCGCGTCGGTCGCGATCGCGGCCGAGCGGCACATCACGCCCTGGGCGGGTGTGGAGGTGCAGCTCTCGGCCTGGCACTTCGATGATCGCTCGAGGCAGGGGCTCTACGGCACGTCCCTGTCCGACGCGATCGCGGGGGTGTTGCGCTTGTCCGACAGCACGAAGGTCAGGCTGGTCTTCGACCACGCACACAATCGGGTCGTAGGGCACAGATTCCGCGTCCTGGCGCACCTGCAGGTGGAGCTGTGGCGATGAGGAGCTTGCCGCCGGCGCTGTGTGCGGTGCTCGCCCTCTGGACGGGCGCCAGTCCATCAGTATCTGCCCAAGTGCCCAACCCGACCGTGTTGCCGGCCGGCGTCCGCGTCCTCCGCGCCGAGCACCGAATCGCGCCGCACAGCGAGCTTCGGTGTGTGCGCTGCCACGAAGGGGCGGGGGCGAGTGATTCGAGCGGTGACGTCCTACAGCCGCCCGAGTCGGCCTGCCTCCCCTGCCACGAAGCGTGGATCGATCGTACCGGACCGCAGGCCGGGCGCTGCGTCCGCTGTCATCGAGGGTTCGATCCCGCCGCAGCACGCTCCGTCCCCGCGTCGAGTTACTCCCGGCCGGAGCTGCGATTCTCGCACGCCGCCCACGTGCGCTCCGGATCGCGGTGCCTCGACTGCCACCGGGCCGACGACGGCTCGCCCACGGCCTACCCGACCATGGAGCGGTGCCTGCGGTGCCACGGCGGTCCGAGCCCGGGTCCCGGCACGTGCACGCGTTGCCACGCTGCGCTCCCCGATGGCCGCATGCGCTCTCGGTATGGGGCGGCAACGCTCACGCCACCGGGGTGGCTCGGGGGAATGGATCACGGCCGCGACTGGATCGTGCGGCATCGCTGGGTCGGCGCGGACCAGGGGCGGCTCTGCGCGGTGTGTCACACGGAGAGCGAGTGCGCATCCTGTCATGACGGCCGCGTGCGCCCCGCGGCCGTGCATCCCAACGACTGGCTCACCATCCATCCGCAGCTTGCCCGGCGCGGTGCGGACCGTTGTGTGGCGTGCCATTCCACGCAGACCTTCTGCATGGAGTGTCACGCGCGGTTGGGGATCTCTACGATCTCCGCGCCGAACGTCCGGTCGGGGGCTCGATATCATCCCTCCGCTGCCTCTTGGACGCGCGGGCCTGCGCTGCACGGAATCGAGGCGCGGAGGTCCATGGCAGCCTGTGCGAGCTGTCACGCGGAGCGGGACTGCGTCACCTGCCACGGTGCGGGCGGAATTGGGTCGGGTCTGTCGCCCCATGCAGCCGACTTTGCGAGCCGCTGCGCGCCGCTCCTGCGGGCGAACAACCGAGCGTGCGCGCTGTGCCACGGCGACGTCACGTCGCTCGCTGGCCGCTGTCGCTGAGGCCCGAGGTGGGTTCCGAGACGCGTCTCCTCCTCCGTCACTCGGGGGAGCGCACCGGACCGGTGTCGGGCGGCTCGCTGCTCTCGGGTGCGGGCCGCGCGTCTGTTGGCGTGACTTCGACGTGCCGCTTGATCGCCGTGGGCACTTCCGGGAGATCCGAGTCGTACGCGGCGACGAGGGCAGGGTTGGTGTCCGCGCCAGCGCGCTCGGGAAGGGCCGGCGTGGGGTGGTCGTCCTCGGTCTCCCTCGGGACGAACAGCAGGTCGCCCGTGTCGAGGGTGTGTGCCGAGTCGCTGCCGGGGCTCGTCGCGGGACCGAGAACCTCTCGCGCCGCATTGCTGGCGCTTGTGTCCACGCCCTCGATCGCCTCGAAAACATCCGAGCCGACCTCGACCATGCCCGTCACTTCGCGGCTGAATCCAGCGGTCCACGCGTCGTATCGTTGCGAGCCCGGCACGAGCATCTCGTACACCTCGGCGATGCGCCTCCTGCGCGCGCCGTCGCTGAACTGCGCCCTGACGCGCTCGTATCCCGCGGCGATGAGCCGACGGCGCATCGGTGCGTCGCTCAACACCGTCATGATCCCCTCCGCCAGGGTGTTCTCGTCGCCCGGCGTGTAGAGCAGTCCCTCCTGTTCGTCCCGCAAGACCTCGGCGACACCCGGGACACCAGCTGCGACGACGGGTCGCCGGCAAGCGAGGTACTCGAGCAGCGGCTGGGGCAGGTCACCGAATTCCTGAAAGCGCGGCGTCTGGCTCGCCGTCGCCACGCACAAATCCGCCGCCCCGATGAGCATCGGGAGCATGGCGCGTCGCGCCTCGCCACGGACTATCACCTGCTCCCCGACGTCGAACGCATCGACGAGGCGGCGCAGTCGTTCCCGCCGATCCACGTTGGCCTCACCCGCGACGAGGACGGTCACGGGCCGCTTGCGACTGACGGCTCGCACCGCTCCGAGGAGCGTGTGCAGATCCCGATCGGCGGCGAAGGAGCCGAGGAACAGAAGGCGGGCGGCGTCCGAGACACCCTGGGGCCACCAGTCGAACGTGTTGATGTCGACGCCAGGGTGCACGACCGCGGCTTTGCCGGCGTATCCGCGCTCCGCCAGCGCGCGTTCGGCGGCGGCGGTGTGGATCAGGATCAGATCCGCGGCTTCGAGGCACGTCTCGTTGGCCTCAGACCACGCGGCCTCGGTGTCGCGCCCTTCGGCCTCGTCCGGGAAGCTGGCCATCTCGTACACGAATCGGAACCCCATGTCCTTGCGGTGGGCGGCGGCGACAGCCCCCTCGTGCGGACCACACACGTGAACGACGTCATATGCCTGAGCCTCGAGCTGCCGTAGGACGGCACGCACGAAAGCCTCGCGCTGTTCGGTCGGTCCGCCCATGCCGACCGGGACGCGGAACATGCGAGCAGCGCCATAGCGCTCGAGGTGGGGCAGCTCCTCGGTCTTGACCGTGACGAGATCGATCTCGGCGTGAAGGGCCTGCGTCATGCCGGCGAGCGCCGAGGCATGGTGATTCGCCCCCGGAACCGGCGCGAAGGCGGTCACGAGGACGCGAGCGGCGGGGCCCTGCATGGGCCCACGGTAGCCGGGTTGAGGAGGGCCGCAACCCCCCTGCGTGAAACCCATGATTCCACTTGCGCATCCCGACCCCTGGGATCTACAAGTGGCGATTCGAACCGGGCTCCGCCCGTGAGGAGGAAGGGCCGTGAAGGACCTTGCCCGCTACTTGTTGCAGCACTTGGTGGTAGACTTCTCCGGACAGATCACTACGGAGAAGGTCCGCGAGTTCCTTCGCAAAGACGACAGCCGCGAGGCGCGCGTCCTGCTGTCGAAGGTGATCGAGGACAAGGGCGTGGACGACCTGCTGGTCGTGGTGGCTGATTGCCTCAAGGATTACATCTCGGTCGGTATCACGGACGAAGTAATCCGGGATCAGCTCAATACCTACGCCGAGTCCTAGTCGTCTGCTGTCTAGTCGTCTGGGCCGCCGGACTGTGCGCGTGCGACCTGCCTCCTGAGCAGGACGCCGCGTCCGACGGACCGCGCGTGCTGTGGACCGCGCCCGAGGACGGCGCAGACTCCGTGCCGCGCCAGGGGCCCATCATGATCGGGCTCGACCGGTTGATCAAACCGCGGACGGCCTCCCGGGCCACGGTCCGCCTGGTGTCGGGGTCGATCCAGGAGCGCCTGTCGGTGCGCTTCGATCCGATCGACCAAATCGTGATCGCGGCTCCCTTCGCAGACGCGCCGCTCGAGCCCGAGGTCACCTATCGGCTCATCGTCGAGGACCTGCGGGATCTCGACGACGGCCTGATGGATGAGACCTTCACCATAGCCTTCCGTACTGGGCGCGACCCGGGGCCGCCCTATGAGCCGCCCGAAGCGGGCTGGTCAGATGTGGAGCCGATCTTCGAGCGCGGCTGCTCCCAGGCGCATTGCCACTCGGTCGATGGGCCAGCGCTCGGCCTCGACCTCTCGAGTCCCGAAGGTGTGCGGTCGACGGCTCTGGGCGTGGTCAGCGGCCAGCTGCCTGGCGGCACGGCTGGTATCGAAGGGGCACGCGGAGCGCTCGCCCTCTCTTCCCTCGCCATCATCGACGTGGCGGCTTCGGGCGGCCGGCCTCAGACGAGCTATCTGATCTACAAGGTCCTCGGCGATCCCCACATCCTGGGCGATCCCATGCCCCCCCCCGACGGTCCGTCCGCGCCGCTGACGCAACGGGAGCTGTCGCTCCTCGCGTCCTGGATTCTCACCGGAGCGCCGACGCGCTGAGCGGGACGGGAGACCAGGAATCTGTCGTCCCGGACGGGCCGATCGGCTAGCATCCCCGCCACGATGCGGTGCGGCGATCGCCGGGTCCCCCGACTTCCCCGCCTCTGGCCGGCGCTGCTCGCCGTGCTCGCGGCGCTCTCCCTAGGGGCGAGCTGCGATGATGGGCCCCGCAGCGGACCGACGCCCGACCCCGTGTCGGCCGGAAGCGAGGCCCCGCGGGTCGAGGCCGTCGAGCAGGTGGACACCTCCCAGCTCACGCGTTCGGAGCTGCGGGTGTGGCGTGACCTGATCAACGATCTGCTCTCCCCCTGTGGCGATCCCGTGAGCGTCGGCCGTTGCGCTTCGACGGCGAGCCGCTGCGGGAAGTGCATCCCCGCGGCGCGCTACCTCGCGCGCCTCGTGACCGAGGGGCTCGAGCGGTCCGAGATCGAGGGGCATTATGAGAATCGATACGGGAGAGACCGGCAGGTCGAGATCGACATCGAGCGCGCCCCCATGCGGGGGTCGCCGATGGCTCCCGTGACCATCGTGGAGTTCAGCGACTTCCAGTGTCCCTACTGCGGGGAGGCGCATCCGATCCTCCACCGTCTGCTGCGGGAGTACGAAGGACGCATTCGGCTCGTGTTCATGCACTACCCGCTGGACGGACACGTCAACTCCATGCCGGCAGCTCGCGCCGCGGTGGCGGCGGAAAACCAGGGGAAGTTCTGGGAGATGCACGACCAGCTCTTCGAGCACCAGGGCGAGCTCGAACCCTCAGAGCTGAGCGGCTACGCGGAGCGCCTCGGTCTCGATGTGGCGCGCTTCGAGCGGGACATTCAGGCGGAGGAGACCCAACGTCGGGTCGACGCGGACAAGGCGATCGGCAGGCGCCTGGGCGTGGCCGGTACGCCGAGCATCTTCGTGAACGGAAGGCGATTCGACGAGAGTCTGATCGCTCTTCCCGCATACATCCGCGAGGAGTTGGAGCAGTGAATCCCATGGACCGCCCCCCGTCGAAGACACCGATGCGCCAAGGACCCCGCGCTCTGCTCGCCGCCATCGTGCTGGTCCCGGCTCTCGGGGTCGCGACTGCTGCCGGCCTCGACCGAGGGGCACGCGCCCCCGAGATCGGTCTCAACGACCTCAACGGCCGGGCCGTTCGGATGTCGTCCCTGCGGGGCAATGTCGTCGTGATCGACTTCTGGGCCTCGTGGTGCGGTCCGTGTCGGCAGGAGATGCCGGTGCTCAACGGCCTGTACCGACGATATCGGAGCCAGGGGCTTCGGGTGGTGGGCGTCAGTGTCGACAGGAATGTCGGAAACGCGCGACAATTCCTGCGGAGGACGCCGGTATCATTCCCGATTGTGGTGGATACGGGGCACCAAGTGGCGAACCGCTACGCGCCGCCCCGCATGCCATCCTCGTACATCGTCGATCGTCACGGAGTCGTGCGGTACGTGCACGAGGGGTTCCGCTCCGGTGACGCTGGCGTCATCGAACGCCAGATCCAGGCCCTGCTCCGGGGCCGCTGAGCGCGAGAGCCCCGCCTTGTCCGGGCCTACTTGGGTCGCGACTCCGGGGCGATTCGCGCTTGATACAGGAACTCGGAGACCTGCTTGCCCACGTAGGCCACCGCTTCGGCATCGGCCGGCGAGAACTGGGGCTTCTGCTGGCGGTTGATGAGCTGCAGCATGCCGAGGAGCCGGCCCTGGTGGCTCAGGGACATGTAGAGCATGTTGTGGGGCTCGATCCCCACCCGCCCGTCCACGCCCGGATCGAATCGCCTGTCCGCCGCGACATCCGGGACGGCGACGGCGGCACCGACGACGTGGGACGCGGCGCCCAGGATCCCCGTGTCGGCGGGGATCGCCTCACCCTGGCGCACGTCGGCCCCTGCTCCCGTGAGGGCGACGAAACGGAACTCGTTGGTGTTGATATCGTAGAGGCAGGCGCTCACCGCCTCGCAGGTGACGAGCTCGTCCAGCAGGCGGACGACGAAGTCGAGTGCCTCGGCGGGAGTGGCGAGGAACAGCAGGTCCTGGCACGCCTCGAAGGCCCTCGCGAGCCTCGCATCGTGCTCGTCCGTCGTGGGGCGGCGGCGCGGGGGCAGGTGACTCGGAACGCGCGGGCCAGAGGGTCGGCTCGTCCTGAGCGGGAAGGCAAGCTCCGGATCGCCCCTCCAGTCCTTCCACTGGAGCGTGACGATCGGCGGCCGCTGAGGTCGATCCTGCCAGGCGTGGTCGAAGACCGCGAGATTGACGAACTTGCCCCGCTCGACGCGTTCGAGCTCCAGGCGAACCTCGCGCAGGCGCTCGCGGAGGAGTTGCTCGGCCACGGGCTCGGGGGTGGCCTCGGGGACCGCATAGGTCCGTTCGCGATAGTAGAGCGGATTTTCGGGGCTCGGGTCTTCGCTGCGGTGTGAGAGGAGCGTCCAGCCCCCGGAGGTCGGAGGTGCAGCTGAGGCGCTCGGCGGGGGAGGTGGCGCAGGGCTGGCGGCTGCTGCAGGTTGGGGCTGGGGAGCGCCCGGCTGGGCGGCGGTAACCTCAGGTGGGGCGGCCGGCTGCGGGGGCGCGGGAGGTGGGGTCGCCGGCTGCGAATGTGCAGCTCGGGGAGCGGCTCCCCCGGCGACTTCGGCTGCCGGGGCAGGGGCGAAGGGGCTCGCCGCATAGGCCATGGTGCGGCGCGGGTCCGGCGCCGGCTTGGATGGCGCGCTTCCGGGAGGCGGTGGGGGCGGCGCGGCCTCCGTCGGCCACGCCGCGACGTGGCCCGACCCGGCGGCCGCTGTGGTGGGCGCCTGGGCGGCCGGGGAGGGCGCCGGGGGCGGCGGCGGCGCCTCAGATTGCTCGGGCCATACGGCCACGCGTCCAGGGCTCGCGGCGGCCGGCGCCGCAGGAGCTGGCGGAGGAGGCGGCGGTGGGGGGGACGATGGCTCCAGGGGCCACTGCGCGACTCGGGCTTGCGCAGCGGGCGCCACGGGAGGGGCGTGGGTGGGTTCGAGCGGCCACTGGGAAATCCGCTTCTCGCGGGGCGCGGGCGGGCCTTCCTCGAAGCTCGTGGGCAGCTCTGGGCCCAGTGGCCACTGAGATACGGGAGCCTGCTTCTGCGCTGGTTGGGCGGGCGTCGGCGCGAGCTCTGCGTCCGGCTTGAGGAAGTAGCTGCGCCGAGCCACCGGGTCGTGGATGGTCACCCGACCGTCGTGCGCGACCGCGCAGCTCGCACCCGTTGGCACGCCGCCCTCTTCGCCAAACGCCTGACGTCCGGACGAGAGGGCTCTCATCCAGTTGGGCGCCTCGACGGTCACATCCGCAAGCGCCGTCGTCCCCCCGAGCTCCGTGACGACGAGCCTCCACGTGTTCGATGCCAACGCCGCCTCGCCCTTCTCGCCCACGATCGTGAGCCGGAAAAGTATCAACTGCTGCGGATCTTGGGTCAAGCAACACGAGGGAAAGGTGAAATCGCAGACCGTCGATCGCGTCGGGTCTCGATCCCCGACGAGCCCGGGGTGTCGCCCGCCGCACGCCGTTCGACTACAGTGCGCCGCGTTGCCTCATGTGGATCCTCGTCGTCTGTAGAGAAGCCCTCGCGGAGCGCCCAGAGGGTGGAGCCGTCGTCCTGCGGCAACTGGGCTGTCGGGTCGAAGCTGTCGACTTGTGGGATCCGCTCGACCAAGCTTGGGAGTCTCCGCCCACGACCATCGTCGTGGAAGCGCTCGATGAGGTGGACGCGGGTCGCGCGGCTCTCGTGCGACTGCGGGCCGTTTCCTCGGTCGCGGAGGTGCCGATACTCCTCGCGGTGACGGTCGATGCGCTGACGCGCATGGACCCCGCTCACGGCTTTGACGACTTCGTCCTGGTTCCGTACGTTCCCCAGGAGCTCTACCGCAGAATCCGGCAAGCCGAGTGGAAGCGATCGGATTTCAGCGCGCAGGAGTTGCTGAAGGTGGGCTCCATGGTCATCGACCTGGCTGCGCACGAAGTGTCCGTCGACGGTGGGCCCGTGACCCTGACGCACCAGGAATTCGCGCTGCTCCGTTTCCTCGCGCAGAACCGCGGTCGCGTCTACAGCCGCGACCAGTTGCTCGAGCGCGTCTGGGGCGTCGAGTACTACGGCGGCAGCCGCACCGTCGACATCCACATCAGGCGGCTTCGCATGAAGCTCGGGAGCGCATCCCGTCCCATCCAGACCGTGCGGGGGGTGGGATACAAGCTGAGGGCGCCGTGAGCACCCAGCCCCTCGCCATCTCCGTCGGCGATCCCGCCGGAGTCGGACCAGAAGTGGCCGTGCGAGCGGTGGCGGTGCGAGAGCGCGACGCCGTCGTGCTCTTCGGCGACGGCGCATGGTTGCGCGACCGAGCCCTGGAGGTCGGAGTCGACCCGAGGCGCCTGGTCTCGGTGCAGTCCGGCGGCCCGCTCCCCCACCAGGATGGGGTCGTCGGACTCGCTCACGTGAGCGACTGGCCAGCGGACGTCGTCCTCTCCCGCCGGGCCACCGCCGCGGGTGGTCGGGTCCAACTCCTCGCGCTGGACGCGGCGGTTCGAGCCACCCGAGAGGGGAGAGCTGCGGCCATCGTGACCGGGCCGGTCAGCAAGTTCGCGGTCGCCAGCACCGGCGTGCCTTTCGTCGGTCAGACCGAGCACCTCGCCCGCGCCGCGGCCCTCGGCGACGACGAGGTCACCATGATGTTCCTCGGTCCGCGATTGCGCCTGGCGTTGGTCACGACCCACCTGCCCGTGCGCGATGTCCCGGCGAGGCTCGGTGTTCCCGCCGTCGTACGGGCGGCCCTCCACCTGCGGGAAGCACTTGTGCGGCTCTCGCGCTCCACGACGGGAGCTCCGATTCGGCTCGTCATTTCCGGCCTCAACCCCCACGCCGGCGAAGATGGTCTCTTTGGTATCGAGGAGCATGATGTCATCGAGCCCGCGGTGGCCGTTCTCCGCGGCAGGGCACCGTTCGCTAGCGGTGAGGCCACGGTTCGGGGGCCCTTGCCCGCCGAGATGGCCCTGAGGTTGGCGGTGGCCGGTGACGCAGATGGTGTCGTCCTCATGATGCACGACCAGGCCACTATCGCGTCGAAGCTCGTCGATTGGGGACAGGCCGTAAATGTCACGTGGGGTCTCCCCTTCGTCAGGACGAGCGTCGACCACGGGGTCGCCTACGATGCGGCCGCCCGGCAGACCGTGGATCCGTCGGGGATGATCGCCGCGCTGGAGATGGCGCGTACGCTCTCGCCTGGGGGAGGGGAGTGACCCGCGAGCTCGTCGTGCGGGGGGCGCGCCAGCATAACCTCCAGAACGTGGACGTAACGATCCCGCGGGACCAGCTCGTGGTCATCACGGGGCCCAGTGGTTCCGGCAAGTCCTCGCTCGCCTTCGACACGATCTACGCCGAGGGGCAGCGACGCTACGTCGAATCACTGAGCGCCTACGCCCGCCAGTTCCTCGACCGCATGCCCAAACCGGACGTGGACCGGATCGAGGGGCTGTCCCCCGCCATCGCCATACAGCAGCAGGCCCCGAGCCGAAACCCCCGTTCGACGGTCGGCACGGTGACGGAGATCTACGACTACCTTCGGCTGCTCTACGCGCGTGTGGGCGTGCCGCACTGCCCGAGCTGCGGACGCGAGGTGGTCGCGCAGACGGTCCAAGAGATCGTGGATCTCGTTCTGGGCATGCCGAGCGGCACGCGATTCTCCGTCCTCGCGCCGGTCGTGCGCGGGCGCAAGGGGCAGCTGAAGAAGGTGCTGGCCGACTTGCGTCGCCAGGGATTCGTGCGGGTGCGGCTCGACGGCGACACCCTCGATCTGGGTGACGAAATCAAACCGGACGCGCGCGTGGCGCACTCTCTCGACGTGTTCGTGGACCGGCTCTCGGTTAAGCCCGACGTGAAACAGAGACTCACCGAATCAGTGGAGCTGGCGCTGGGTCTCGCAGACGGGCTCGTCCGCATCTCGCCCGCTGGAGGGGTCGAACAGCTGCTCTCTGAGCGGCATTCCTGCGCGGAATGTGCGGTCTCCCTCCCGGAGCTCACGCCCCGTACCTTCTCGTTCAACAGCCCCGCGGGTGCCTGCCCGGCATGCAACGGCCTCGGCGAGATGTGTCGGTTCGTGGCGGAGCTCGTGGTTCCCGACGAGCAGCTGTCGCTGCGGCGGGGAGCGGTTGCCGCCTGGGGCCGTCCAGGAGGCGCGTATCACCGGTTCATGCTCGAGCGGGTCGCGGAGCAGCTTCCCGCGGACGCCGACGTCGCATGGGCGGACCTTCCGGTGCGGGTGCGCGAAACGCTCCTGAACGGGGCGCCCGATGCGCAGTTCGAGGGCATTCTGCCCGGCCTCGAGCGCCGGTCCCGGGAGTATGAGCGCAGGAAGCGGGAGGAGGGGCGCGACGAGGAGCGGACGTTCGAGTTCATCGAGGATGAGCTCGGGCGCTTCGCGAGGCGCGATGTGTGCGGCACCTGTGCTGGCGCCCGTCTGCGCCCGGAGGCCCTCGCGGTCACCGTGGACAGCGTGAACATCCGCGATCTTTGCGGGCTCTCGGTTGCGGATGCCGCCCGGTTCTTCGACGGCAAGGAGCTGACGGGCCGCGATGGGCAGGTGGCCGAGCCCGTCATCCGCGAGATCGTCTCGCGTCTCGGCTTCCTCAACGACGTCGGGCTCGACTACCTGTCCCTGGACCGCGCCACCGCGACACTCTCGGGTGGAGAGGTCGAGCGAGTACGTCTCGCGACGCAGATCGGGGCCGGTCTCGTCGGCGTTCTCTATGTGCTCGACGAACCCTCCATCGGCCTTCATCCACGGGACAACGCCCGCCTGGTGCGGACGCTGCTGTCCCTGCGCGACCGAGGCAATACCGTTCTCGTCGTGGAGCACGACCGGGACACGATCCGGGAGGCCGACCATATCGTGGACATGGGGCCGGGGGCGGGTCGGCTCGGCGGGCGCGTCGTCGCGCAGGGCAGCCCCGCGGAGATCTCGGCGCACCCTGACTCCATCACGGGGGCGTTTCTGTCGGGACGCAGGCGCATCGCCATGCGCGAGACGCGGCGGACTGCCGGGCGCCGCGCGATCGGGATCAAGGGTGCGAGGATTCACAACCTCAAGGGGATACGGGTCGAAATCCCTCTCGGCTTGTTCGTCTGCGTCACGGGCGTGAGCGGCAGCGGAAAGTCGTCGCTCGTGGTCGACACGCTCCTACCCGCCGTGCGCGCCAGCCTCGGCGGGCGTTCAGCGACACCTCAACCCGGGCTCGACGTCACCGGTGTCGCGGAGCTCGACAAGGTCATCGAAATCGACCAAGGCCCCATCGGGCGTACGCCCCGATCCAATCCCGCGACCTATACCGGCGTCTTCTCGGACATCCGGGAAGTCTTCGCGTCTTTGAAGGAAGCACGGGCGCGCGGATACCGACCGGGGCGCTTCAGCTTCAACGTCAAGGGCGGCCGGTGTGAGGCCTGCCGAGGCGACGGGCTCGTCCGGATCGAGATGCACTTCCTGCCGGACGTCTATGTGCAATGCGAGGAGTGCGCTGGCCAGCGCTACAACCGTGAGACGCTCGAGGTCCACTATCGCGGATCGAGCATCGCCGATGTGCTGCGAATGACAGCCGACGAGGCGTCTGGCCTCTTCGGCGTTCATCAACGCATCCGAGATCGGCTGGACACGATCCGCGCTGTCGGCCTGGGCTATGTCGAGCTCGGCCAGAGCGCGACCACGTTGAGCGGCGGCGAAGCGCAACGCCTCAAGCTCTCGCGGGAGCTCGCCAAGAAATCCACGGGTCGAACGCTCTACGTCCTCGACGAGCCGACGACGGGCCTGCATGCCTGCGACGTCGAGGTGCTCCTGTCGGTGCTGCAGGAGCTCGTGGACGCGGGCAACACGGTGATCGTCATCGAGCACAACCTCGATGTGATCAAAGTCGCCGACCACGTCATTGACCTCGGCCCGGAGGGCGGCAACGCCGGTGGGGAGCTTGTCGCCGCGGGGACGCCCGAGCAAGTGGCCGACGTGGAGGCCTCCCACACCGGCCGCCACCTGCGGGACGTGCTCGACCCGTGAGTGATTCACCCTGATGAGCAGGTGCGGGCGCGTGCAGGAGAGCGAGCTGCGCGAGCGTGGGCTACTCCGACGCGATCGACCGAATCCTGCCAGGCGGATCGCCGGCGGGCCCGGAGAACACGATCCGCATCGCGCCGCGCCGCTGTCCCTGTCGCAGCGGAACGCGCAGATCGACCACGGCTGCTTCGGCGGGGACCGCGACCTGAACCACGAGCCGGCCTGCGGACGTGGTCGTGGTCACCGTTGCGCCCTGGGTCGCCGTCGATGCGCCGTCGAAGGCGAAGGTCAAGTTCCCCCGCGGCGCGAGCCGGATCTCCATGCGGCGGCGTCGCGGAACGTACGACACCGCCACCTCGAGCTCCGTCGAGAAGTCGGCGGCCTGTGGAATCGGCGGGTCGGGGACCGGATCGCAGCAGGGCTGTACGTCGTCGGGCGGACCGACCGGATCGCAGCAGGGTTGCACGTCGTCGGGCGGTCCGACAGGGTCGCAGCAAGGTCGCACGTCCTCGATGGGATGGGGATCGCCCACGCGCCCGGCTTTCTTGGGGGTCGCGCCGCACCCGAGCCCGAGCGCCATGCCCGTGGCCGCGCCGGAGGCGAGGAGCCGGCTCGCGTGTCGGAGGATGCGTTCGCGTGGCGTCGCGGCCTTCCGGGGCTCCGGCACGCCGGCATCCGGACATTCTTCCCGAAATCTGTCGTCGTCCTTTGGACTCATGGGTGTGCCTGCGGGTGCGGGGTGGCGTCGCGCGATTCGTGGGGCAAGGAACGCATCGCCAGATCGAGGGTCGTGACGGTATCGGCGATGGACGCGTCCACAGAGCGCATGTGGCTTGCGAGGCTCGCCAACTCGGCCGCGCAGCGGTCATCGTCGACGTCGACGAGGTCCATGATCTGGTCGAGGCAGGTAAGGGTGTCGCTCATGAGCTCCTGTGTGAGCGTGCCGGCCCGTTCCTTCCAAGCCGGCACCAGCCGATCCCCGTGGAGGTGGCGGATGAGCTCGAGGCGGAAACGCATTCCCATGAGACGATTGACCACCGAACCCAAACCGAAGTTGCGCGGCGCGAAGCATCGCATCGTCCGTTCGTACACGCGCTGCAGATCCGGTGTGGGCTGGTCGTAGTCCCAGCGCAGGTAGTCGCCGCGCGCGCGGCCCCTGGCCAGGGCGTCAGACAAGACGGGCGTGCCCGCGTAGAGCTCCACGCGCCCGAAGTTCATCGGCATGTCCACGTGGCGCCCCATGAAAGCCAGGTTCTCACGCAGGCCATCGAGCGTCGTGTCGAGATCGAAGAGCAACATGTTGCACGTCGTGTAGACGCCGGCCTCGCGCAGGGCAGCGATGGCCGCCTCGTTGTGGGCCGGTGAGACACCGGGCCGCAGCTTCGCGAGCCCCGCCGCCGTGTTCGTGTCGATCCCGAGGAAGACCCGGATGCATCCGAGTCGGTCCCGTATCGCCCGGGCCAGCTCCGGCGTGACGTCGGGCGGCCGGGCCCGAAGCACGGCCGCAATGCGCCCCACGTTCCGTGCGTCGAGCGCGTCGCCCAGGGCGTGGACGCGTGCGAGGGCCCTATCCCTGCCTGGAGGGAAGAAGTTGTCGTCGTTGAAGACGAACACGTCCACATCCCGATGCTTTCGGAGCCACGCCATCTCGTCGGCCACCGAGGCGACCGAACGCAAGCGCTGGCGTTGGCCCCCGCCCTGACTCGCGTGCATGGTGGCGATGCAGCAGAAGGCACAGCGACCGAAGCAGCCGCGGCCCGCAGCGATCGGCGCGACGGCGTGGCCCAGACAGCGCTGGGGCGGCCCCCGGCGGTCGGGCCACGGCAGGGCGTCGAGGTCGGGTGGCGCTGCCGGCTCAGTGCGGGTCACGCGGCCGTCTTGGTTCCGCCAGACCAGACCGGGCACGTGCGAAAGGGGAGACCCCCGTTCGAGAGCGGCGACCAGCTCCACGACGACGTGGTCGGCCTCGTACAGGCAAACCGAATCGAGCTCGGGAAAATCCTCGAGGACCTCGGTTGCCGCGCAGCTCGCGAAGTGGCCTCCGGCGGTGACGTGGCCGGCGTAGCCGAGCTCGCGCAGGGCCACGACGAAGGCCAGATAGTCATGAGCGCGGCTCTGAAAGGCCAGTGACACGGCGACGAGGAGGGGCTTGGGCGAGGCCTCCGCGATGGCCCGTGCACGCGCGACGACCTCGGCTTCGTGCTGGAGCACCACGAGGTCCGTCGTGTGGCCGGCCCGCTCGAGGGATGCCGCCACGTACCGCAGGCCGAGGTTCTCCTCGATCTCGGGGCCGACCAGGGTCACGTGCCGGCCGCGTGCGTCGGCGTCCATGAAGGCCGTGCTATCCGTCTGACGCGTCCCTGTCAATCGGAGAGCCCCCAGAGAACGCGGGGACCGGGACTGGGTCAGGGTCGGGGACGGGGACCGGAGGGTCTATCCGCCGATCCACGCCTCCACGGCGAGGAGCGAGAAGACGCGGGCCTCGAGCCTGCTCAGCGCCGTCTCCTCGCAGTGCGCTTCGTCGAGCGTGCGTTGTCGACCGCCGTGCTCATACGAGATCTCGGTGTGCGAGGTGTCCGCGCACACCACATCGTCCCTGAAGTCGTACCTGCTCGTGGAACCGGACGTGCTGACGCGCGGCGGCACCGGGAGCCGACCAAAGTCGTCGAGCTCGAAGAAACGCGCCTCGTCGAAGGTGCGGATGATCGACGACACGGTCTCGGCCGCGAGCTGCGCCCTCCGCTCGCCCACGACGGCCACGTGCGTGCGACCCGTGAAGACGAGCAGACCGTCGTCGTAAAGGGCGATCGAGTAGACCGGACAGACGCCGAAGCACGGGCCGACCTCCATCGAGAGGAGCCGCGCGCGAGGCCGCATGCTCGGTGTCCCCGCGACCGCGGGCTGCGCCGCCGCCCGTGCATTCGGTGCTCCGTCGGAAGTCGGCGGCGGTGAGGGCGCAGCTCCGGCGCACGCTGTCATCACGGCCACCACCGCACCTGCGACACGCTTGGTCGCCTCGAACATTGCCATCGTCGCCTCCGAGTTGTATCCCGTCGACCCGTCCGCGATGTGGGCCACACCCAATGTCCTCAGGGAGACCACGCGCGCAGCTCGGTCTTGAGCACCTTGCCCGTCGGGTTTCTCGGGAGGTCGGGCAGGATGATGACCTCGCGCGGAACCTTGGTGCCGGCCAGCTCCGACCGGGCGTATGCGATGATCTCCTCCACGGTTGCGTCGGCCCCGGCGTGGAGCGACACGAAGGCCCGCACGCGCTCGCCCCACTCCTCGTCAGCGATGCCCACGACCGCAGCTTCGGCGATGGCGGGGTGACGGGCGAGCACTTCCTCCACCTCGGCCGGGTAGATGTTCACGCCGCCGCTGATGATCATGTCGCGCTTGCGACCGTCGATGTGGAGCAGGCCGTGCTCATCCTGATGGGCGAGGTCGCCCACGCTGAAGAAGCCCTCGAGCATGCTCTGCTGCGTTGCCTGGTCGTCCTGGTGGTAGCCGGCCACCAGCATGTCGTTGCGCACCCACAGCTCCCCTGTCTCCCCGACGCCGGCCTGCTCGCCGCGATCGTCGAGCAGGCGGATCTCGTTGCCGCCGACGACGTGACCGATCGTGCCCGGTGAGGTCAGCAGCTCATGCGGGGTGGCCAGCGTGTTGATACCCGTCTCGGTGGCGCCGTAGAAGTTGTAGAGCACGTGCCCGAAGCGGTCCATGAAGCGCCGGGCGAGTGGGCCCGACAGGGGAGCTCCTCCGCTGAAGACGGCCCGGAGCGAGCGCGTGTCGTACCGTGAAATGGTCGCCTCCGGGAGGGAGAGAACGCGGTGCAGCATCGTGGGAACCATCGCCGTCGTCGTGATCCTCTCCCGCTCGACCAGAGCCAGGAACTCCTCCGGTTCGAAACGGTCCGCGATCACGACCGTTCCCCCGACAACGAACGTGAAGCCGATGAATCCGAACGCCGTCGAGTGGTACATCGGGCAGATCGCGAGATGCCGGTCTTCGTTGTGTATCGGCGTCTCGACGATGAACCTGAGGACCGCCTCCTGCGTCGTCTTGGGGAACCTGCGCACGGCCCCCTTGGGCTTGCCTGTGGTTCCGCTCGTGTAGATGACGACTGCTCCCGGTTCGCCCAGGTCGAGCTGCGGCTTGCCGGGGGCGCCGAGCACATCTTCGTAGGGGGTGAGCCCGTCCCGCACCCCGCCGACGCCGATCAGGTTGCCCTCCGGGATGCGCGTCAGGGTCCGGCGCGTCGCGAGCAGGTTGTCTGCGATCTCGGCCTCCACGAAGACGGCGCGGGCCCCACTGTGATTGATCAGGTAGTCGAGCTCGGCCGGGGTGCTCCGCCAGCTGATCGAGACGGCGCCTCCGCCGAGCCTCGACATGGCGGCCTGGGCCTCGAGCACCTCGGGCCGGTTCCGCATGATGATGACCCCGGCGTCGGCCCGGCGGATCCCGTGCTGGCGCTGCAGACCGCCAGCGAGCCCGTCGATTCTGCGATCCAGCTCACCGAAAGTGATCCGGGTGTCGCCCCAGACGATCGCCACCTTGTCCGGCTCCGCCGCCGCGTTGACCCGGTACATCGTGGACGGGCCCGTGGCACCGGCGAGGCGGTGGTGGAGCATGACCCCGAGGGCGCGGGGGCCCATGCGTCCAAGGCCCCCGGTACGAAAGGCGGTGCGAGCGTACAGGCCCACCACGTCGGCCGCGTCAGCGATCCGTTGGTGCATCGTGTCCCACCGATGGTACTCCCCTACGGGCCGGGAGGGGGTCCCAACCTCGAGTCGGGTCTGCCCGCTTCGGCGGCCGGACCACGAATAGAAGTTGACCTGCCGTCATGCACTTCCGTAGGCTCCTCGCAACCCCGAAAGGAGACGAGCTGCATGGGCTTCTGGTCAGACGCGAGCCCGATCGTGAAGGGCGCAATCATCTTCGGAGTGCTGGGCCTCCTGTATCTCGGCATCGCCAAGATCGCAGGGATCATCCCGTTCGTCCCGGAGGAGCCGACGACGCAGGAGCGAGGGCTCACCTCGACCACGCCCGGAGAGTAGCCCCGGATTCCGGTTGCGCGCCCGGGCGGGGCAGGCACGCGAGTGCTCCGACCCCCGCCGAAGGCATGCTCGTCCCCATTCTCATAGGCCGGTAGCGGGCAGCTCGAGCGTACGTAGGAATGCGTCTCCGACCGTGACGCATGCTTCCCGGGCCTCGATCCCTCCGCCGACCAACACGGCCAACGGATCCACCTGGACCGACGTGACCTCGTCGCGCCAGTCGTCCACGAAGGCGGCGACCTTGAGAAGCACGTCCGTGATGGCTTCGAGCGATCCCTGGCGCCCCGGCGCGAGCAGGAGCTCGCTGCCTGCGAGGCGACCGAGCACGCGCCCGATCCGTGCTTCGCTCGCGGGAAGGGCCGTGAGGGTGTGGTCCCCAGCGGCTACGCCGTGGGCGTCCGCGAAGCCGATCTCCACGAGCGCCAACCCGTCCGGCAGTGGGCTGGCCGTGATCCGGAGTAGGGCGCGGGCGGTCGACGCGGCCATCACCGTCACCCCGAGCAGGCGCGCGCCCGGAGCCCGGCTGCGCCCCAGCGTCATGACCTGTCGAAAGACCTCCTTGACCCGCGCCGCGCCATCCACGCCATCCACGGCGAGGTCGGGGTGATCCCACACCCTGAGATCGGGGGAGGCCAGCGCGATTCGAATCGGAAAGCCGATCCGGGCGGCCTCCGCCGCCGCACGTGACGGGCTCGTGCACAGCTCTTCGAGGGGCACGGGGACTCCGTACGGCGCCAGGGCTGACTTGCTGGCCGGATCGGACAGGGCACGCGGTGGGCCGAAGATCACGTCCAGCACCGACCTGGGCTCGAGCTCACGCGGCACCGGCGGCGCGGCGTCGACCCCGCCGTCGTGCGCTGCCCGGAGCGCTCCGATGGCCAGGGCGACGTCCCGCGGCTCGCCGATGCACACGACCGCTCCGCGATCCCGCCAACCCAGCAGTGCGTCGTCCTCCCGAGACAGTCGGCCAGCGCCCCGCTCCGCTGGCTCCATCACGTGCGCGAGGCGCAGGCGATCGACCTCGGGCAGCGGACGGGTGGATGCGGACCAGGGACGGCTCGCGCCGGCTCCGAGGAGGGCGAGGGCGGAGACCAGGGGCCGCACCTCGTCGACCGCCACGATCCCGAGATCGCCTGCCAGGGCGACGGAGGCCTCCACACGGTCGGGAGGGCCGAGTATCGCCACGGCGACGGGAGCCCGGGTCTCGGCGCCACAACGGGCGAGGGACACGAGGGTTGGCGGAGAGGGCGGCGATGCCACCACGAGGGCGGCGGGCTCGGCGCGGAGCAGGGCGTCAGCCACGACTCGGGCCGGATCGGGGTCGAAGGCTGGCGAGATGGGCAAGCCGAGGGCCTCGGCTCCGCGGGCACATTCGACCAGCAGCTCAGCTCGATCGCACGCGATCGTCCAGCGTGCCGTCACCTTCGAGTTCCCGTGCGTGAGGCGGGGCGCACGGACGAGGCGAGCAGCAAGTAGCGGCTGCCTCGGGCGATCAGAACCCCCTCCACCTCCACGCGCGAGCCCATGGCGAGCTGCAGCAACGTGGACACTGCGGACTCCGTCTTGGCCACGAAGATCGGCACGCGCGCCTCGCGCGTCCTCAGCTGGATCGCCCGCCTCACGTCCAGCCCAAACCCCGTGGCGAGGTCGTCGAACTGGGGATCGATGGCGACGAGCACGTCCACCATCTGAATTCGGCGATCGGTGTGTCTCTCGGGGATCACGGCGAGGGCCCTCGGCGGGATCCGCATCGCGTCGGTGCCCTGCAGCCGCCTGACGACCTCGAAGGGATCGGGGGATCCCGCGCTGCCTTCCTGTGCGCGCAGGACGGAGGGCAGCAGCAGGGCGCTGACGGCGATGGCGACGAGGCCGAACGAGTGTTGCGTGTGAAGTTGCATGGGGCCTCCCCGCGGCAGTGTACCCGAGCTCGAGCCCCCGCACGAAACATCGGCGGTCGGTGAGGGGACGCGCGGTTAAGTTGTGAAGAAACGGAGGAGGACGCACGAGGGCTTTCAGAGGCCCAGGTGTGCATCCGGGCCTTCGCGGTGTCCGTTTCTTCACAACTTAACCGCGCGTCCCCGTGCTATCCTCGCGCCGTGCTGTGTTGCGCCGCCGAGGCAGGTCTGGGCACTGCGCCACGCACGGGCGAGGCCCCGTGGCGACCGAGCCCCGTATTGTTGACCATGCTCGCGCTTCTCGTCGTGGCGCTCTGCCCGTCCTACGCGTTCGCGCAGGCGGAGGGCGGCGACGCCGAGGCGGGTGGGGCCGCTCCGGAGAACGCGGAGGCGACCCGCCAAGCGCGCGAGCATTTCGAGGCGGGCATGGCCCACTTCGACGGCCGGCGGTTCCGGGAGGCGATTCGGGAGTTCGAGCTCGCCTCCCAGCTCGTGCCCAGCGCCGACCTGTGGTTCAACATCGCCCGCGCGCACGAGGAGCTCAGCGAGTACGACCCTGCCATCGAGCAGTACCGCCGCTACCTGCGCGACCGGGTCGACCCGCCCGATCGGGAACGGGTGGAGAGCCGGATCCATGCGCTCGAGGAGAGGGCCGAGGCCGCGCGGGCGGCGCGGCGAACCGCGCCGACGACCGGCACGCTGCGCGTTCGGGCGAGCGTGGATGGCGCCTCCGTGTCGTTGGACGGCAACGAGATCGGGCGCTCGCCGATCGAAATGCCCCTCAGCCTATCGCCGGGCGGCCACCGCCTCGCGGTCCACCAGGGGGGCTACGTCCCGTTCGAGAGCGAAGTGCAGATCCAGCCGGGCGTGACGACCGCAGCCTATGCCGATCTCGAGCCGGCCATCGAGTTCCAGGCTGACCGAGCGACTCCCATCTTCGCCTGGATCGTGGGTGGGCTGTCGGTGGTGTCCCTGGGCGCGAGCACCTTCTTCGGCATTCGCGCCGCCGGTCGGGCCTCCGACGGGGACTACCCGGGGGCCCAGGACACGGCGTTGACCTCCGACCGCCTTCTCGGTGCTGGCATTGGCCTCGCAGTGACAGCCCTCGTCCTGTACTTCATCGAGAGCCGCTCCGTCGGCACCGAGCGCGTCGAGGGCCCGGCACAACACTGAGCCCGTCCGGGTGGCGAACGCGCCAAGGCGTCAGCCTTTGTGCGCCCGTCCCTCGCCGTCCAGGGCGTAGCCGGCGGGCAGCATCTTGCGTACGCCTTCGCGTACAGGCTCCTCGAAGCCCCAGGCACGATCGATGAAGCCGTCGAGGATGCGAGCCCTGACCCTCACGGATTCTTCCGCGAGCAGTGCCGGCAGGAGCTTCTCGCGGGCCGCTTCGGCGTTCTCCTGCGCGAGGATGGACCCGACGGCATGAAACCGAACGGTCTCGTTCATGTCCTCGAGGAACGGTTGCACGGCCTCGACGATTTGGGCGTCACGGCGGTCCTCGAGATAGGCCACGACCTGGATCTTCTTCTCGGGGTCCCGTTCGTACTCAGTGTCCATCGTGGACAGCAGCCACAGGAGCTCCTCGACAACTTCGTCGGGGCTCACGAGGCTCTCGAGCATCTTGAGCGGCCAGCTGATGGAGTCTGAAGACCGCATGAAGGCGCGGACCGGCTCGACGGCGTGGGACCCGGCCGCGATGACACCCTGGAAGGCCACTTCCTTCTCTTCCTGGTCAGTGATGCTAGGGTCGATCCGGAACGTGAAGCGCTTGAGCAGCGCCTCGGTCGCCTCGGCCGTGCCGAGCGCGGCCAGGGCCTGGATGGACTCCCAGCGGTCAGGGTTCTGCGCGCGCTTGTTTCCGGCCCTCGCCGCGTGCTTGCGGAGGGCTCCAGGGCCCTTGCGGGCGAACATGTCGAAGAGTCCCATCGCCGCCTCGGCGCAGCCCCTTCAGCGGATCAGGACAGGCTGCAGGACGACCTGGCTGCCGCGGGTCTCGACGCGGAAGCGGACCTCTCGGCAACCGTGCTTCTTGGCGAGGGAGGAACCGTTGCCCTTCAGCCGCTGGACGAATCGATCCTGCGGAATGCTCGCGACGTTCTCCCCCGCGGCGGTCTTGGCTGCGACGTACTCGCGGTGCACGCGATCGTAGTAGGCATCTTCGGGCTCGGCCGCGAGCTGGGCGGCGACCTGTGGGTCGTCGATGGGCTCCCCGGCACCGGCTGCCGCTGCGCCGCCGCCCGCTCCCGCACCCCCCGACCCCTCGCCGAAGGCCGAGTCTTCGGACCAACCGCCGACGCCCGGGCGAGGCGCCGTGGAGACGCTTCGTCCCTCGTCGTCCTCCTCGGACACGCCGGTGAACACGTTGATGAGCTGGTTGATCCGGTACGCCAGGCCGCCGAACTCGGCGCTCTCAACGTCGAGCCGAAGGTCCGTGCGCCCGTTGATCACGGCCAGCACCCCTTCCTCGATCTGCTCGACCGGACGCAGGAAGCTGGTGCCGATGACAAACCCGTAGGCGAGCACCATGAGCACACCGAGCATCGTGAGAATCAGGATGATGTTCGCCGAGCTTGCCAGCGCCATCTTCTCCGTCCGATTGGCGATCACCACGTAGGCCACCTCCACCGAAGGCGCCATCGGCAAGGGCGCGATCACGCCCACGTAGTCGTCGCCAGCGAGATCGGCCTGCCACGGGGCGGAACGCGTCCCGGCCAGCGCGGCCCGGGTCTGGTCGGCCTGCGCGCCGAAGAGGTGCTCCTCGAGACGCTCGGCCGTCTCGGCGGGCAGCGACGAGCTGTACACGCGGTCGACGATTACGTAGGCGACGTCGCCCCCGAGGACCTCCGCTTCGGCTTGGGCGATCCCGTTGGAGATGTCGTAACCGACGACCAGGGCGCCGATGATCGCGCCGGCATCACTCCGGATCGCCGCGATGCCCGTCTGCATGACCTTGTCCTCGTCCGATCGGAGCCACACGTCGTGGCGCGGGGCACCGTCGGCGAGGACGCTTCGAAGGGCCGGCAGCTCCTGCACGAGTTGCTGGCCGTGCATGCGGTTGGGGTCGGCATTGCGGGCGACGACCCGACCCATCTCGTCCGTGAGGGCCACGAGGTCGGCGGGGCCGGCGTGGCCGCGGGCCGGATCGCGAAACCACTGGGCGATGCCGTTGGCCGCCTGGTGGGTGCGCGAGCGGCGCGCGTCCTCACCCAGGGCCTCGAGGGCCTCCCGGGGGGTGCGGGTCGCCGCCTGCTCGCTGACCTGGTCGACGAACTGCAGGGCGGACAGCCGCCAGGATCGTTCGAGCAGCGTCGCGTCGTTGGCGATCTGGCCGTCCACCTCGGCGGACAGCCCCTCCTCGAGCTTGGATTTCAGCACGAAAAACGACACCAGGCCGATGACGAGAACGGCGATTAGGTTGCCAGCGATGATCTTGAGCCGCATCGGCGTCTCCTCGCGACGAACAGGCCGGGCGGACCGCGTGGTCCGTCCCCCTCGGTAGCCACGAAAAACCCGGCGGTACACACAGGATCACCGGGCGGGCCTTTCGTAACACTGGCCCGCAAGCACGGTCAAGAGCGGGACGCGCTCGGCGGCCGGCTTAGAGCCGATCCCAAAAGCTCCCGTCGCCGTACTTGCGGCGCAGGCCCGTCTGCGGTGTCATCGCTCCTCACCCTACTACCGTAGGGCTCGTCGCGCTTCCTTGCATCCGGACCCGCGGCGCCGCGCCCGGCTCGGTCCGCTTTTGGGATCGGCTCTTACTCGCTCGTCGTGGCTTCGATGGGCAGGTAGAAGGCGAAGCCCAGGTTGACCATGTGGTTGAAGTGGAAGATCCGGTCCCCGGAGTCGATCTGACCGTCCGGGAAGGCCTCGTCCGGGCCCGCACCCGCCTCGTCCGTGCCGGATGTGTTCCAGGCGAAGGGGAGGGCGCGCCACTCCACGCTCACGCCAAAGAAGTCGTTTGCGTAGAGCATGAGCCCAGCCGCGAAGGTGCCGGTCACCGCCACCCGCGAAGCCCGTGTCACCTGGGACTCGTCGCAGGCGCCCGATGGCATCATGCCGCAAACTCCCCCGCCCACATCGGCCCTTTCCTCGATTCCGATGGCCGCCACGCCCGCGGCGACATAGAAGTCCGCGTCGATGAAGAGCTTCTGGAAGAGGGCGAGCTTGCCCCTGAGCGGGATGAAGCTCAGCTGCCCCCCGGCGATCCACGAGATCACGCCGATCTGCTCGGGGAAGAGCTCCCGCCCGGGCAGGCTGAGCCGGTTGCGGGTCGTGGTCTGGCCCTGCAGAGTCACCTGGTCGGTCAGACCGGTGTCGATGTGCACGCCGCCGAACTGGAAGAAGCCCCCGATGCCGAGCCAGTCCGTGAAGTGGTAGTTCGCTTGGGCGCCGAACAGGATGGTCCGCGAGAACTCGTCCTGCAGGGTGAAGCCCACCGTGGGCTGGACCTGGAAACGTCCCACCCGATAGAGGCGGCAGTGGCGGCACGCCGGGGCGCCCGCGAGCGGCCCCGTGATCTGGACGTCCTGCGCGCGGGCCGGCGACGAGGGGAGGACGGCCAGGAGCCCGGTGAGCAGCGCTGTGGCAAGTGTCAGACGCGGTGTCATCGCTTTGCTCCTACTTGGGCAGCCGGTACTCGAAGTCGAACGGCAGGAAGATGGAGATGCCCAGGTGGGCCGTCACGTTGTTGGTGAGTGACACGCTGTCGTCGAGCCAGGTGTTGTCGCAATCGCGGTACTCGCCCGGGCAGTCCGCGTTCCGGTTCGGAGCGAAGCCGAGCGCCACGTTGAGGTTCTCGAGTCGCTCGAGGTACGCGTAGTCGCGGAGCTCCGCGAAGATCGAGAGCCACCGCGTGATGAAGATCCGCAGTCCCACTCCCGCGTTGAAGGCGATCCGCCAGTCGAAGGGGAAGTTGCGGATCTCGGGATCGACCACCGGGACCGGACGCGTGCGCATGATGCCGACGCCGCCGACGATGTACATGTCCCACTGGAAGATGTACTCGTTGAACATCGTGAACTTGCCGTACACGGGGACGTACGTGAAGTTCAGGTGCGCCCCGAGCTGGTACTCGGTGATCGGCACCGCGAGCCGCGTCGAACGCCTGACGAAGAAGTTCAGATCGGACTCGTTCTCGAGCCCCTGGTACCAGATGAAATTCAGGCCGAGCGCGAGCACGTTCGTCCACCAGTAGTTGAGCCCCACGCCGAGGCCCGGGTGGCTCACGTATTGGTCGTTCACCGTTTGGGAGATCGACGGGGCGAGCTCCACACGGTTGATGCGCAGGGCGTAGATCTGTTGGACCGCGAAGATCTCCTCGACGGCCTCGGTGGACCGAGGGGCGCGGTCCCGGGTCACGGCCTGTTGGCCGTCATCGCCAGCGGCCAGGTCTCCGATGATGTCCCCGCCGATGTCGATCCCGGCTTCGCCCTCGCCCTCGCCTTCGACCAGCGGGGTCTCGCCCTCGCCTTCGGTGGGCGTCTCCGCTTCGGCCTCCTCCACGTCGAAGGTCATGTCCTGCGCTCGGGCCGGCGCGCCCCCGAGCGAAAACGCCGTCCAGCCAGCCAGCAAGCCGATCAGTGCCCTTCTCATCGTGACCCCTTCCACCGAGCCCTGGAGCCGTCGTGCATGTCTAGAAAGCCAAGACTGCAGCTCGCAACCACCTGGAATTGCATATGAATCTGCCGAAAAGCTAGAGCGGCGCCGAATATATCACGCAAAATCCGGGACAAGCAACGGTTTACGCTGCCAGTGACTCGTCGTCTGGTTTCTCGAAGAGCGCCTTGACGAAGGTCTCGGGCTCGAATTCCCGCAAGTCCTCGACGCGCTCGCCGATCCCGATGAACTTCACGGGGACCGCATGCGCGTCGACGATCCCCAGGATCACGCCGCCCTTGGCCGTGCCGTCGAGCTTGGTTAGCACGATGCCGCTGATGTCGAGGGCCTCGCGGAACATCTGCGCCTGCTGGATGGCGTTCTGGCCGTTTGTCGAGTCGAGCACGAGCAGTACCTCGTCGGCGGGTCGCCCGAGGGCTTTCTCCACGGTGCGCCCGACCTTCTTCAGCTCCTCCATCAACGGTACTTTGGTGTGGAGTCGCCCGGCCGTATCGGCAATTACGACGTCCGCGCCCTCTTCCTGGGCGCGCTTGATGGCGTCGAACACGACCGAGCCGGGATCGGCCCTCTCCTTGCCCTTCTGCACGGGGCACTCCACCCGCCGCCCCCACACCTCGAGTTGGAGCACTGCGGCTGCCCGGAAGGTGTCGCCCGCTGCCAGGATGACCTTCTTCCCCTGATCGTGGAGGCGGCTGGCCAACTTGCCGATCGTGGTGGTCTTGCCCACGCCGTTGACGCCCACGACGAGGATGACGGAGGGCTTGCCCGTGAGCGTCATGGAACCACGTGACGGCGCGAGGATCGCGAGGGCCTGCTCGCGGATGGCCGCCCAGATCCGGTCTTCGTCGGTCAGCTCCTGGCGCTCGAGACCCTCGCGGAGCGAGACCAGGATCTTCTCGCTGGTCTTCACGCCGATGTCGGCCGTGATGAGCACTTCTTCGATCTCGTCGAGGAGCGCGGGATCGATTTCCCGCTTCTTGCCAAAGAGCTTGGCCAGCCGGGAAATGAACCCGCCGCGCGTGGACTTGAGCCCCTTCTTGAGCGCCTCTAGGTCCTCCTCGGCGGTCGCTGCGCTCGACGGCACAGCGACCGCGCCTGCGGGCGCGGCTTCGAGGGCGGCGACCGCGTCGGGCTCGGGCGCGGAGTCCGAGCGCCCGTCCAGCTCGTCGTCGGGCTGCGGCGCGTGCGTCGCGGCGGGAGTCGCGGGCGCTTCGCGTCTCGACGCTGAGTCTGCGCCCGCGGATCCGCGCGCGCGGGTCTCCGGCGCGTCGCGGCCCGCCGCCTTGCGCGACGTGGGCAGCGCCTCCGGCGAGTCGCCCGGGGGTAGACCCCGCTCCCCGCGCCTCAGGACGAAGAATGCGGCCGCGCCCACGGCGACGACGACGACGATGACTGCGATCAGGATCGGATCCATCGATTCCGTTGGAGGCTCGGGTTGCGGCGCCGGGACAGAGGCGAGGGGGCGCCACTATAGAAACCCAGCGGCCAGCCCGTCAACGCACCCGCTCCTGCGGCACCCATCTGCCCACCCGGATGTGGTCCTTCGCGCGGAGATGCCCCTCCCGGCGGCAGGGTCCAGGCGATCGTCAAGACGGCGCGGGGCCCGTTCCCGGATCGCCCTCCGGAGGCCGGGATGGCCCCCGCAGGCCAGCTCCAAGACCCTGGGCGTCCCGCTCGATGCCCGCCACCTCGTCGGTCGTGGGCGGTTGTTCAGCGTAGTAGGCCCGGTCCACGCCCTGGCCGAGGCGTCCGAGGTCGTTCGGCTCCTGTGCCGCCCCGCCCGCCTGTTCCACGACCTCTCGGTTCGTCCAGATCCCCCACAGACGCGAAGACGGCAGGAGCTTCATCGCGACGCGGCGGAAAGCCATGAGAGCTCGGTGTCGGAGGCTCTCGAGGCGGACACTCGCTGCGCTCCACTCGCCCCGGTGTGGGATGGTCACCTCCGCCGCGGCGTCCAGGTATCCATGGGCGGAAACCTCGAGGCGCCAGGCTCCGGCGGGCACGGTGGTCGACTCGAAGCGGCCCCTGGCGTCGACGGCAATATCCATCGCGCCGCTGCCGCTCACGAGCCTGACGGTAGCGGCCGCAATCGGTTCGTCGTCGCGATGGTCGAGGACCCAGCCGGCGAGATCGTGTCGCTCGGCTCGCAGGCCCCTCCGGCTGGCGGTCTGCACGCCCGCCACCGGCTCGGGTGGCGGGGGTGTGCCCCGCTCCGGACGCCGTGGCGCCCTGCGCGCGATGAGCCAGAGGAGGCCACCACACAGCACGAGAGGGGCGAGCAGCCAGGACCACGAGGTCTCGCCGGGGGTGAGGACGCGCAGCGCCACCGGATCGGATTCGCAGGACGTGCGCCCGGGTGTGTCGCTGTCGAAGCGCGCGAAGAGGGAGCGGTCCCCCTCGAGGCGATCGTCGATCTCGAGGGTCCACTCGAACCGCCCATCCGTGTCGGTGAGCATCGTCCGCAGGTGATCTTCCCCGTCGAAGATCCCCACGGCGGCGCCCGCGATGGGCCCCGCCGCATCGGCGAGCTGCCCTGACAGTCGAACCCGGTCCCCAGACCGAGCCTCGGCGTGCGAGACCGCCAGCGTGACCGACGTTCGGCGGAACCTCACCACCGGCACCTCGGTTTGCGCCTCCGCCCTGCGCGCATCGGGCTCCGATCGCGCCTTGATGCGCCCCGGTCCCGGGGGGCCGAGGCGCTCGCCCGGCACTTCGAAGAGGACGCTCCCCGAAGCGCCGGTCCGGTCGCGTGCCACGACCCGGTCGAGCTCGTCGAGCAGCTCCACGACCAGGTCCGCGCCGCCCTCGATCGATTCCGCGGTCACCGTCACGGCGTGGCTCGGCCTGTCCACGGAGAGGCGACCGCCGTCCGGCACGCTCACGTGCAGGCGCACGTCGGCCCGCTCGAGATCGACGTGGCGCTCCACCTCGACTCGGTCGTGGGTCAGGTCGCCGTCAAAGGCGGCCCTGATGTCGTAGCCCCCAGTCACGAGCGGAAGGTCCATGGCGAACTCTCCGTCCCCGTCGGTGCGCAGCTCCCGCCGCATCGCGGGCTCACCGGACTCGGAGGTCGCCCAAACCGTGATCGGCCGGTCACCCAGGGGGGCACCCAGGTCGTCCCGCAGTGCGCCGTCGACCACGAGGATCTCCGAGGTGCGCTGCGTTCGAATCTCGACCCGGCTCTCGGCTCGGACGAGCACGCTGGGCTGGGCCGCCGCGCCCATGGCGATCCCGACCAGGCCTGCCAGAACTGCAGAGCTCGAGGGGAATCCACGCATCATGGGCTGACCCTTAGCCGTTCCTCAGCGCCGATCAAGTGGGGTAGGATCGGCTGTGCGATGGGGACCATCCGCCCGTTGCGGCCAGCATCCGCTACCTGCAATACTCCGATTGCCTTGGCTTGAACACTTCGCGTGGCGTCGCGTCCAACGGCATCAGGAGAGCGCGGTCGTGGCAGATTCGGGAGGGAGCGGGCAAGGCATGAGACGTTCGGCACGGAGGTTCGCCATCGTGCTCGGGGCAATTGCCGCCCTCACAGCAGCCGCTGCCCCTGTCGCGGCCGATGCGCGCACAGACTACTTGGTGCGCCTGTTGCGCACATCGACCACCTTCCGCGTGCGTGCCCAGGCTGCCCTCAGCTTGGGCCGGCTCGACTCGGACCCCGCCATCGTCGCGGCCCTCG
>Ga0214473_10000500_pt1 | contig 55438 bp, 45 predicted proteins | sample RVTome_7_FD_203509 | JGI IMG/M metagenome (GOLD analysis project Ga0214473, IMG submission 203509) | Soil microbial communities from uranium-contaminated site in the Upper Colorado River Basin, Wyoming, United States - RVT98D197 | ecosystem: Environmental > Terrestrial > Soil > Contaminated >... | reverse complement strand
TCGTGACACCTAAATCCAAAGCCTGACCCCTTTTGCCCCCCCGCCTCGTGACACCTAAATCCAAAGCCTGACCCCTTTTGCCCCTTTTGCCCCGACGAATGAAACCATACTGAACTCGCAGGTGCAAAGCAGCACCGGACGCCCGGAGCGGTTCGAGAGGTCAATGTCACCCGGCAAAACACCGGCCGACACTTGCAGACCGAAGCGCCGACTCGGCAGAGGGGTAAATATTTCGGTTCAGAGAGAGTATTTTTGTACTTGACAAGAACCCTATATGGATGACCCCTTTGCTCGCCCCTTTGCTCGAATGCCGACTCCCGAAAAAATAAGTATGGCGTCCCGGATATTCCTTGATGGATCTGAAACGGGCATCGCTGTCGCCTACTCAGCGTTCCTTCATGACGCCAGACTCTTCCAGACACGTGTCCGGCCGCGAATCCCTGTGGAGAATGCGTGCACGTGTGGCCTTTCACTTGAATCGCCGTACCAGCCATATTATTCCAAGGACCGGTAATCCCACTGTCACAGTAGTTAGAATGATCAGCAGGAGTGCCCACAAGGGAGAGAATACCCACCACCATGACCATCCTATCACGCCTGTCAATTTGAGGAAAGCGAAGATACCACAAAGAAGGGGAATAGCGGCCTCGGGGTGGTTGCCGAAAACGGAATGCAGCATTGGCTCTGGATTACCTCTGCCGGCGGACGGGGGCCGGGGGACCGCTGCCACCGATTCCAGCTTGTGGAAATGGAATCGGCGCAGTTGCTCCGGCGGGAGGTCCTGCTCTGGCTTCTCCGGCATCGGTTCCTCCCAGAACACGGGCCTGATGAAGTTGGGACGCCCTAGGGACAGGGCAAACTCCCACTCCTTTCTAACAAATGCCGACTCCATAGCGTTCCATGACCAGAATAACTGGAAGACGTTCGCCTCTTGGATCATCTGCTGAAGCCGGTCGCACCACAATTCGCCGGAGCGCAAGTGTGTCCAGTCGCGCACAAACTCATCGCCGAGCACTAGGCCAAAGCGCTCGAACTCCCGCACAATCGGCAGGTCCTTGTGCGAGTAAGAGGCGAAGATCTTTCGGTACGGCCGCGAGCTGTTATGCACCACGGCTCTGGTTAGGACAACAGCTTGGGCCGAGCTCACCTTTATACTGAGGGTGATCTCGGCAATTTGGACGTTGCCCAGGAAGACCGTCATGCCACCACGAGCAACTGTTCCGTCCAACCTATTCGCGGCTCGAAACCGGAACTCCTCCCGATGAATACCTTCCTCCCACAAAAAAGACCTGCTGGTCGGATTGAACTCGATGCCATCCATGTGGGGCACGAATCGAAGACAGCCATCACGGGGCACAGGCCGGCTACTGTCTTGAGTCAATGATTGGTAGTGCGCCACGCATTCCCCCAGGATATTCTGTGCCTGACGCGCAACTTCAACGATGGGATCGTACTCTGCATCCTGAGCGGTATCGCGCGGTAGTTGGGAACGGTGCGCAAACGCCAGCATCGTTTGCCATATATCGGGAGGAATGATTTCCGGCCTGTACACAGTGAACTGGACCTGGTCGTCCACTGCTCCGCTTTGTGTCCTGATGAGTTGGGTCTTTCTTCGCTCGCCGACCCAGTGCACACATAGAGCTAACAGCAATGCCAAGACAACAAATGCAATCACCGTAACTACCAGGCCGACCACAGTCATCAGTATTCCATACCACCATCTGTAGAGGAGCCAGCACAGCAAGATCAGGAACACAATATTGAGCATAGCGGCCAGAGTGGTCTTCAAGGTACGTGGGGGCTTTGCTCGCATCCCCTGTTTGCCGTCGGCGCTCTTACCCTCAACATGAGGAGTACTCCTCTGGATCGAAAGACCTTCCTTCGCCTGGCTGTCGCAAGCTTGGCGTTGTGCCTTGTCAGGTTCCGGGTTCGACTGGGGTTTCAAGGTCTCCTGTTGCAGATGAAATGACGTGGAGCAAGCGGGGCACGCAAGTTCCTTTCCAAGCATACTTCGCCGGGCGGCGAATGCTCGATGGCAATGGGGGCACCTGACTTTCACTTTCGGTGAATGTGCTTCGGAATTCGTTGACGTGCTCGTCCCTCGCCCCGCGTTACCTCCCTTGGCATCTGTTTGAGGTGTTCTATCCGGTATAACGAGATCGCCGGAACACGTCGGGCAGTGAAGATTACGTCCCCTCGCTGCCTCGCTCGCCTTGAGGTCGCGCCCACAATGAGGACATTTGAACCGGATCATCCTGTGCTCCTCTCTTGTTCCACGGACGAAAGACAGAGCCACCTTTGAAATACAGGGGACATGCGCAGCAGTCTCTTCTTTGCTTCCCTTCGAGATTCTTCAATACGTTTCCGTCGGCATTTCAACTGCACGCTAAGAGGCCGGCCTCCCAGCGGCTTCACGTCCTCCTCAAATCCGGGCTGTTCGTCTGGGTGGCCAGAAGCCTTTGTTCTCTCACCCTACCACAGAGTAGACAGTGATAGGATTCTATCGTCACATGATAGGGTCTGGTCTCCAAAAGAACAAGGGCAAACGAGACTCGATTTATCCCATAGGAGTGTGTGAGGGGCCGCGCCTTCATTGTGCGCCGCGCGAGTGCGAGATACGGAAGACGAGGGGGAACGTTTCCTCCGGTTATTGAGGAACTACGGCTGAATTTCGGGCCTGGAGACGGGAAGGATCAGCTTTTGGCGAGGCGTTTTTTCTGTCGGAGGCGCAGGAGCAGGGCGAGGACTTCGGCGACGGCGACGTAGAGGGCTTCGGGGATGGGGTGTCCGGGCTTGACGGTGGCGTAGATGGCGCGAGCGACCTCCGGTCGTCGGACGATGGGCACGCCGTAAGCGCGGCCGATGCTGACGATCCGCTCGGCCATGTGGTCAGCGCCCTTGACCAGGAGGACGGGGGCGTCCATGGTCCTGGGCTCGTACCGCAGTGCGACGGCCACGTGCGTGGGGTTCACGAGGATGACGCTGGCCTTGGGGACCTCCTGGCGCAGGCGCCTGAGGGACATTTCGACCTGGATCCGGCGGATCCTCGCCTTGATTTCGGGCGAGCCTTCGAGGTCCTTTCGCTCCTGCTTGACCTCTTGCCGGGTCATCTTCAGCTCCTGGATGTACTGCCATTTCTGGTAGAGGGCGTCGGCCAGGCCGATGATGAGCACGGCGATGCTGACGCGGAGACACAGGCCGAAGATGATCCGGGCGATCTCGGCCATGATCTGTGTGGACCACGCCCAGCGCAGCGCGGCCATCGCCTCCAGCTTGTCACGCAAGTAGAGCCAGACGATGAGGCTGACGAAACACAGTTTCGCGATGGACGCCAGGAGGCGAGCCAGCGAGCGGGGATTCATCGCGTTGGCGATCACGGCGGCGGGATTGATCGCGTTCCATTTGAACTGCAGCGCGCCGGGCGAGAAGCTCCAGCCGCCGACCAGGACGCTGCCGAGGACGCCGGCGGCCATGAGTGCCGCCAGAAGAGGCAGACTCACGAGGGTCGCGTCGATGATCCCATCGTTGAAGAACCGCACGAATGTCTGAGGATCGCTGAAAGCACCGCTGCGGGCCGTCAAGCCGGATTCCACTTTCAGACGGCACCAGCGAAACAGGCCGGGGGCCAGCAGCGCCAGCGTCAGCAGCAGGACGATCAGCGTGACGGCCGCCGCCAACTCCTGGCTCTGCGGCACCTGGCCACTTTCCCTCGCCTTGTGAAGCCTTCGCGAGGTCGGTTGTTCAGTTCTTTCGGCGGCTGGTTTGTCAGGCATCTCGGGATTTACGATTTATGATTTACGATTTACGATTCGCGAGGCTTCACGTCTCACGCGTCACAGTGGGAGGAGCTTCACCATCCAGTCGGCCATTTCCGCGACGAAGCCGTTGACGAAGGGCAGAAACGCGGCGGTCAGGAACAGGCCGAGCCCCACTCGCGCGGGCAGGCTCTCGAACAGGATATTCATCTCAGGGACGAGGCGCGCCAGCAGGGCCAGGGCGACCATGAGGACCAGGAACGCCGCGAGCATCGGGGCCGCCAGCCGCAGACTGGCGACGAACATCGCCGTGCTCGTGTTGATCACGCCGCCGGCCAGCAGGTCAATCGTCGGCATCGTGCCCGAGGGGAACGCGTCGTAGCTCCTGGAGAGCACCAGCAGGAACAGGTGATGGCCGTTGGCGCTGAGGAACAGCAGGACGAAAACCATCTCCACCAGGCTGCCGAAGGGGCTGCTCTCATTTTCCGTCAGCGGGTCCAGAATCTCCGACATGGTCAAGCCCATCTGCTGCTCGATGATGAGGCCGCTGAGCCGCACGACCGAGAACAATAGGGCGATGATCAGGCCCAGGGCCAGGCCGTAAAGGGCCTCGCCGCTCAGCAGCAGGAACGTCGTCAGCGGTGCGGCTTGTCCCAGGCCCGCCGGCAGGGGCGTGATGAAATAGAAGAACAGCGACAGCAGCACCGTGGCGGCCACTTTGACCTGGGCCGGGATGGTCTTCCACCCGAAGACCGGCAGCACCACGAAGAAGGCGGAAATCCGGGTCAGAACCAGCGCGAAGCCGAGCACCATGGGAACCCTTCATTGATGAAGGATGATTGATTATTGATGATTGAGCGTGGAAGGGGGGCCTCTTTCAATAATCCATTATCCATAATCCATAATCAATGCCCTATATTCTGCATGTGGGCGAAGATTTCCGTGGTGAAGCGCAGCATGACCTGCAGCGTCCAGCCGCCGAAGAGCATCGTCACGGCGCCGACGGCCAGCAGCTTGGGCACGATGGTCAGGGTCATGTCCCGGATGGAAGTGACGGCCTGCACCAGGGTGATGGCCACGCCGACCACCAGGCAGGTGAGCAGGATCGGCGCCGACAGAAGCAGAGCCGTCTCCAGCGTATGCCGTCCCAGGTACAATACGAAGCTGCTATCCATAGGCAATCCTTCGCTATAAGGAAGACCATCGCCAAGCTGCGCTTGACGCTGCCACCCGAAAATTCAGAATCGGCGCTCCCACAATCCGAGGATCGCTCGCCGCTATCGAAAGCCCAGGCTCAGGCTTCTGGCCAGGAGGCCCCATCCGTCGACCAGGATGAACAGAATCAGTTTGAACGGCAGGGAGATCATGACCGGTGGCAGCATCATCATGCCGGCGCTGAGCAGCACGCTGGCGATGACCATGTCGATCAGCAGGAAGGGGATGAACAGCAGGCAGCCGATCTCGAAAGCGGTGCGAAACTCGCTGATGATGAACGCGGGGACGACGATATGCATGGGGACATCCATCGGCGTGGCCGGCGCGGGGGCCTTGGCCATCTGCACGAACAGGGCCAGGTCGGCCTTGCGGCTTTGGCGCAGCATGAACTCCTTCATGCAGTTGCCGGCCTTCTCTGCAGCGGCTGAAAAACTGATCTGGTCCGCCAGGTAGGGCTGAATCGCCTCCGCGTTCATCTTGGCGTAGGTCGGGGCCATCGTATAGAAGGTCAGGAACAGGCCGAGACCCATGATGGCAATCGTCGGCGGGATGGTTTGCGTGGTTAAGGCTCGCCGGACGAAAGAAAGCACGATGACGATTCGCGTGAACGAAGTCATCATCACGAGCAGCGTCGGCAGAATCGCCAGGGCTCCGAAGATGATCACCAGCTTGACCGGCGTGGACCACTCTTTGCCCTCGCCTTTTTGCGATGTGGCCTTCTCCATCACGGAAACCAGCTCGCCGATGCTCGGGACATTGGCCGGGGCAGCAGGCTTGGCGTTGCTTGTGCTCATCTGCGGCATGACCGGCGGCGCAGGCGTTCGTCTGGCCTGTCCGTGCAATGGCGCTGCCAGGGACAGGATGGAGATCAGGACGGTAATCGTCTGCATGAGCCGGGACATTTTACAGTCTCACCGTGTCATCGGATTCCTGTTTCGATACCTCCAGCCACGTGTCGGTCACGTCCGCCAGCGCCGTGATGCTGTCATTCGTGCTGCCGATGAGCAGCTTGTGATTGCCGATCTCGACCAGGTGAAGAGCCTTGCGGGGTCCGAGATAGGCCGTCTCACGAACGCGAATTTCTTTGCCGGGAGCGTTCGTGACTTTCGGCAGCACCTTCTTCGACACGTACAGCATGCCGACTCCCAGGCCGGCCACCAGAAGGATGCAGAGCATCATCCTGGCGAAGAGCCCTCCACCGCCGAAGGAGACATCCGCCGGGCCGGCGAAGTTGGGATCGGCCAGGAATGAGCCGCTCTGCTGTGGCGTCGCCGGCTGGGCCCTCTGGTCTTCGGACCGGGCGGCTATGCTGATCCACCCGCCGCCAATCAGCAGCGCCAGGCACAAGATGACCATTCTCTTTTTGCTGTGACTCACGCCGGCCTCATATTCTCAGGCTACAGGCATTCTCGATGCCCGTCATTCCCAAATGGATGTGCAAACTGCGTGCCACGGCCGGGGTGCATCCTTGTACGAGCGCCGGGCGGGGTCCTGGAGGGTCCGGCGACTGAAGAATGGTCATCATGTCGAAGAAATGGACAGGCGTCAGGATTCATCGCATCCCGGGAAGACCATCGCCAAGCTGCGTTTGACGATGCCACCCGGGCCGGTAACGGGCCTATTGGGATAGGCTCTTAGTTGCCTGGTCTTAGCACGGCGACGGCGATCTGGGACTGCGGGGACATCGGGCCGTCCTGGTTCACCCAGTCGCCTCCTGCCGCCGCTCCCCAGGAGAAGACACGGCAGTTCGCTTCCGAAGGAAGCTCGGTGCGAAGGAAGTCCGCGACGGCTTGGGCTCGCCTGGCGGAGAGCAGCCACTGCTGCTTTTCATCCAGTTCATCCGCGGCCAGTCCCACCACGTAGATCTGGAGTCCCTCGACCGAGGCAAAGCCTGTCAGGTTCTTCGTGAACGTCTTGAGGAATTGTGTCGCGGATTCACTCAGAACGGCCTGGCCCTGAGCGAACGCGATCGGCAGGATCACGAAGTTGGGATTCCGGCCGCGGACCTGGGCCTCGTAGGTCCGGGCACGCGCCTGCAGTCGCTGGAAGGTCCGCCGGGTCTTCTCTTCACGCGCATCGGTGGTCCTCTGGACGTCCTCGTCGTTTCCGTCGCCGATCGGGTAGTAGACCTTGGGGCTGTCGAATTCCAGCCCGTCGGCGGCGGTGCCGAGCAGCCCTGGGATTCCAAAGCCCGCGATGGTCCTTCGGAACCCGTAGAGCGTCTTCTCGAAGATTCCTTCGCCCTCGTTGCACAGCTTGCCGCTTCGGGCGGTGGACATGGTCAGGAGCATGACGAAGAACGCCATCAGCAGCGAGATCATGTCCGCGAAGGAGATGATCCACAGCGGTGCGCATTCCCCCTTCTCTTCCTGGGCAGGCGCCGGTCTATGCTTTTTCACTCGTATATGCTCTCATCGAGAATCGCGATTTCCAGGTTCCGTTCCGTGCCGGAGTCCTGGTCGGGCAGCGTGCCCCTTGCACCGATGCAGCAACGATCCTTTGCCACTCCCCGGAAAGCGAGATACGTCAGCGTCCGCAGGGCCCTGTTGAATCCGAGTTCGGGGTCGTCGCCGGGTCCGCTCTCGGCGATGATGATTCGGCCGGGCATCTTCGCGGCAAAGGCCGCCAGAGTATCGAGGAAATCCCGCCCATCACGGGACAGTGTCACGCCAGCGCCCCAAAACACCTTTCTCGACTCGATCAGGAACACCTTGCGTGTCCTGAACTCCTCGGACTTCGTTTCGGCGAACAGGCCGTTGCCCTGCGTCTCTTCAAGCGTGGGCTTGTCGCTGCCTTTTTCCTGTTGGCCGGCGGCGACGGCCTGGGGACCGACGGCCGGCCTGGGCGAGAACGCGTTCCAGCCGCCAAGGAAATTCGGCGACAGCGCCACCGTCATGGCTCTCTGCAGTTTCTCCGCCTCGGCCGGCCCGAACGAGGAGAACGTCGAGAGCATCACGAAGAACGCCATGAGCAGCGATATCATGTCGGCGAAAGAGATGATCCAGAGCGGCGCGCCTTCGCCGGATTCCTCTTCCTGCTTTGGTTTATGTTTCTCGTGTGCCATTACAACTCACTATTTACGATTTACCATTTGCGATTTTGGACCGGCTGTCTGATCTCGGATCGGTAGCACGGGCTGGAACTGGCTCCTTCGAATCTTAAATCATAAATTGTAAATCTCAAATCGGCTAGACCTGAGCTTTCACCGCCTCGCGGCGTTTTGCGGAGATGAACACCTGCATCTTTTCACTTACGGCCGTCGGACTGTCGCCTTTGGCGATCGAGCAGATGCCCTCCAGGACCATTTCCATCGAGATCTTCTCTGCCTTGGAGTACTGCCCCAGCTTTCCGCCCATGGGGATGAAGACGAGATTGGCGACCAGGGCGCCGTAGAAGGTGCAGACGAGGGCGACGGCCATGCCGGCGCCGATCTCGTCGGGGCTTTCCATCCGGCTGAGCATGGAGATCAGGCCGATCAGCGTGCCGACCATGGCAAACGAGGGCGCCGAGGCCCCCATGAAATCCAGGATCTTCTTGCCCATGGCGTGCCGCTCCTCCATGTACTGGATCTCCATGCCGAGCAGGTCGCGGATCGCGTGCTCGTCCGCCCCGTCCACGAGCATTTGCAGGCCCTTCGAAAGGAATTGGTCTTTGGTTTTTCCGATCTCCTGCTCCAGGGCCAGCGCGCCGTCCCGCCGGTTGATGGCGGAGTAGTTGACCATTCCCTGGATCAGCTCCTGCGGGGCGGCGATCCGGCTCAGGAGCGTCTTCTTGACCACCGACAGGACCCCGATGAATTGGCCCATGGAGAAATGGATCATGGTCGCGCACGTCGTGCCGCCAAACACGATCGCGAGAGCCGGGACGTTGAAGAAGATGGCCATGCCCCCGTGGCTCTCATAGGCAATCGTCCCGAGGATGACCACGAAGCCTAAGATCACACCTAACGCTGTTGCGATGTCCATACCGTCACCTGGTCTCCGTTACCTGTTTGAGCCTCTGGCAGAGCGTGGCGGCCAGGGCGGGTTCGGTGGCCGCCATCTCGGCCAGGACCTTGGCCTTGGTCCTGTCCTGCATGAAGTGAAGGATCTTGATGGCGTCGTCCGCGCTGACCTTTTTGGCCGCCGTACCGCTCTGGCTCTGCCCGACGGCCATGCTCCTGAGAATCTCGCTGGCTCGCGTGGCGTCCATCTTGTCATAGGCGGCCGCGATGGCCGTCAGGTTCGCCTTTTCCGTCTGCTCGACTTCGACCCGCGTCTTGAGGAGCATGTCCCTCTCGGTCTTCACGCCGGCGGCCGTGGCGGAGATGTCCACGCGAAGATTGTTCAGGGTCTCGATGTCCTTCTTGAGACCCTGCTGGGCGATCTGCAGCCGCTCGCGGTCCTTCTCCAGGGACTTGAGCTTCTGGTCGTACTCCTGCATCTTCTCCCGCAGCTCATAGACCAACTCCTTGAGCTGTTGCTCCGTCATGGCGCGCGTGCCCGTGTTGTCCCCTGGCGAGCCGGCGGTGGGCGTGAGGACCTGCAACTGCGGCTCCCCCGTCTTGTGGGACTGTGCGGCGTCCGGCTGACCTTCAGCCATTGCCGCCTCCGTGGGCGCGGGCCGGGTGAACCAACTGACGGCGAATGCCCCGCCGAAGCTGACCACCCCGGCGGCCGCCGTAATGACAATCGCTTTCATGTTCACTTGTGATACTCCTGACTAAATCGCTTTCCGGATGGCGCCCCGGCTCTTGATCCTTGGACAGCCAGTTCGAATCCCTGGGTGGCAGCGTCAAGCGCAGCTTGGCAATGGTTTTGCCCATCCGCCATCGCCAAGGCCTTCGGCCTTGACGCTGCCACCCGGAGTCCAGAAACATGTCGTTTGACTACATTAGGATCCATTGCAGTCGGGCGTCATCCCTTCATGCTTTGCCTGCGGACGAAGGCCGCGGTGGACCCGTGGTCGAGCTCCTTCTGTTCCAGTCTTTCCTGCTCACGCATGAATTGCTCGCGGGCCTGGGCCCTCAGCCGCTCCAGGGCCTCCCTGGACCTGCGCACGGCCAGCAGTTCCGCGGTCTTTTCCTTTTGCCGGGCCTCCAACTCCGTGATCTCGCTCTTGAGCGTGCGAATCCGCTCGTCGTTGGTCGCCGCCTGTCTCAGAAAGAACTCCTGCGCCGTCAGCCGTCGCGATGACGAGTCCCGCGAGATTCCATCGATGATGTCCTTTAGCACGCGTTGGCACATGAGCAATTCACCTTGTTTCTCTGCCAGTTTCTGCGTCAATCGAATCAGCTCGATCCGCTGGATCTCTTCCTGCTTTGCCTTGATATCGAGCACCTTCTGCAGGCGCCACACGAAACGTTTCATTTACAGTCGATCTCAGTTCTTGACGCTTATCAGTCTGTCCCACGCGCGGGTAATTGCGGTCAACTGCTTTTCGGTTTCTTCGAACGAGGTTCTCTGTCGCACCGGCTGCATGAGGAACTCGTTGATGCGGTCGATCAGGCTGACGGCGCCGTCGATTCGGCGATTGCTGCCGCGGGAGAGGGCGCCGATGTTGATCAGGTCCTCGGCGTCGATGTACGTGGCATAAATCTCCTTGAGCTTTCGGGCCGCGGCGCAGTGCTCGGGACTGACCACCGCGGGCATCAGCCGGCTGACGCTCTGCAGGACATCCACGGCCGGATAGTGCCCCCGGTCGGCCAGCTTGCGCGACAGGACGATATGCCCATCCAGCAGGCTGCGGGCGCTGTCGGCGACGGGGTCGGTGAGATCGTCGCTCTCCACGAGGACGGTGAGAATCCCGGTGATGCTGCCGGAGTCGGAGCAGCCGAGCCGCTCGATCAGCCGGGGCAGCAGCGAGAATACGCTGGGACAATACCCTTTCGTGGCGGGCGGCTCGCCGGCGGCCAGGCCGATCTCCCGCTGCGCCTGCGCAAAACGCGTCAGCGAATCCATCATGAACAGCACGTTCCTGGCCCGGTCCCGGAAATACTCGGCCACGGTGACGGCGACGAAGGCCGCCTTGACCCGCTGGATGGGAGGGGCATCGGAGGCCGCCACGACCACCACGCTGCGGGCCAGACCCTCCGGGCCCAGGTTCTCCTCCAGAAATTCGCGGACCTCCCGCCCGCGCTCGCCGATGAGGGCGACCACGTTGACCGCGGCGTCGCTCGAATTGGCGATATCGCCCAGGAGCACGCTCTTGCCCACGCCGCTGCCGGCGAAGATTCCCACTCGCTGGCCTCTGCCGCAGGTCAGGACGCCGTCAATCGAGCGGATGCCCAGGGCCAGCGGCTTGCTGATCTTCTCGCGGGTCAGCGGCGCCGGGCTGCTCACGTCCAGCGGGCTCTCGTCTGTCCCCTGCAAGGGGCCTTTCCCGTCGATGGGTTCGCCCAGGCCGTTGAGCACGCGGCCGAGGACCGCGTCACTGAGCAGGATGTGTCGCGGGGTCGATCTCGCGGTCACCGTATCGCCGGGCGAGATCCCCTCGATATGTTCCAGCGGCAGGAGGATCAGGTGGTCGCTGCGAAATCCGACGACCTCGGCCAGCACGCGGCGGCCGTCGCGGATGTGAATGCCGCAAAGCTCGCCCAGCCCGATGACCGGGCCCGCCGACTCCACCGTCGAGCCGGAGACGCGGACCACGGAGCCCTGGCAATCCATCAGGTTCACCGTCTGCACCGCCGAGTAATACTTGTCGAAATCGATCTGACACGTTCCGCCGGCAGCCATGGATTATTCCACCCTCCCGAGCGCCTCGCCGATACGTTCGAGGTGCTGCTCGACAAACGACTTGATGATTCCCTTGGGGGTCTCGACGAGGCAGTCGGCCCGAACAATGCTCCGGTCGGCGACGAACTCCAGCCCCGCGAATGGACCCTCCGCGTCCTCCTGCTGGAACTTCTGGCACGCCGGCAGGTCCTGCGGATTCACTCGCACGATGATGTTCTGGTGGGTCGGCGCACGCTTGAGGGCCTCCTCGATGACGGCCTGGACGTCGTAATCTCCGCTGGCGACCTTCTGTGCCAGGATCTTCCTGGCGATCTCGACGGCCAGCCTGGCGATGGCGCTTCGATGATTGGCGACCGTCTCCTCATGGAGCCGGCCGAGCCGCTCCGCGAGGCTTCTCACCAGGCCACACAACTGGGCCAGCTCCTGCGAGCGGCTTTCCGGATTTCGCATTTCGGATTTCGCATTTCCGATTTCAAGCTCGCCCGCCTGGACCCGCGGGGACTCGTCCAGGGCGTCGGCCACGCGTGCCGCCGCAACAGGGCCAGCGAGATGGATCGTCAGTGTCTCGGGCATCGCTCTATTCTTCCACGAACGTCAACTCTCCCTTTTTGTTCAACTCGCGAAGGGCCGTGACGACCTTCTCTCTCGCCTGGCGGACATCCTCTTTCTTCGGCGAGGCCATCAGCGACGTCTCTTCGTCCACCATGGCGGCCGCACGCTCGGAGATATTGCTCTTGATCTTGCCGCTGATTTCCTCGGGCGCTCCCTGCAGCGCCAGGGCCAACTGCCGCTCGTCGATGCCGCGAAGGCCCTGCTGGAGCGAGCGGTCGTTCACCGAGGGGATGTCCTCCCAGATGATCATGAGGCTGGCCACTTTGTCGCCGGCGTCCTTGTCCTTCTGGATAATGGCCTCGAGCACCCCATCGCGGATCTCCTTGTCGAGGTTGCGCACGATGACGGCGACCTTTCGAAGGGATTGCTCCGGGCGGACCTGAATGGCCCCGCCGGCCTGGCTGCCGGCGCTCATCGCCTCGATGCGCTGGCGGACCATTTGCGCGATGCGCGCCTTGGCCTCCGGCGTGATACCGCCGACGGTGGTCATTCGGCTGACGGTGCTGACCCGGATGCCCTCGCCGAGGCGGCCGAGAATCTCCGAGCTTCTCTTGGCGGGCAGCTCGGACAGGACCACCGCGACGGCCTGCGGGTGCTCCGTCTCAAGCACGGCCACCAACGTTTCCAGCGAGGCCGACCGGATCGTGAGAAACGGGTCCCGCTTCTGCAGAAGGTCCTGGACGTCCCGCTGGATTTGTTTGGCCTTGTCCTCGCCGACGGTGTTCTTGAGCATCTCGCGCAGGAAATTCTTGAAGTGAAAGCCGGACTGGTCCTGGAGCGATTTACAGAATAGGCGTGCGACATCGGCCGTCTGGCGGGCATTCCGCTGCCCCGCCGCGTCGAGGTAGCTCAGCTCGACCGCCAGCTCCTGGACGACCTTCGTATCCACTCCTTTGAGCATCTCCGCGGCGGTCGCCGGGTCCAGGCTGGCCAGGAGAAGAGCGGCTTTCTGTTTTCCTGTGAGCGCCATGATCGGTTACTCCTCTTACTCCTTCTCTTCGATCCAACTGCGGAACATTTCCTTTACCTGATCGGGATTGCTTCTCAATGCGTGCGTGATCTGTCTTCTGAGCATGATGGGCTCGCCGCCCGGTTCGCCGGAGGAAAGGAGGCGCGTCGGGCCGGCGCCTTCCGCCAGTTGCTGTTGTGCAGATGCCTCCGTCGCCGCCCGCCGGTGGGCCCGACGGAACACGCGTAGCACGAGCAGGGCACAGACGGCCATGATGCCGAGCGACATCTGCCGGGCCAGCGCCAGGTAGCGGGGCCAGCTCGAAGACTCCTCCTCTGCCGGCGGCGCACTCGATCGGCGGAACTTCGCGTTGACGACTTTCAGCGAGTCCGTCTCCTTCAGTCCCAGCGCCATACGGAGGATCTGCTCGACCTCCGTGACTTGCATGATCATCGCGGGCTGTCCGCTGGGACCCGCTGCATTGGCATCCGCTGGGGACAGATCGACAAACGCCGCCACGGACAACGATTTGATCTCGCCGGGCACGACGACCTGTTGCTTGACGGTCTTACCGACCTGGTACTCGGTCACGGTCGTCGTGTCTGTTTTCGTCCCACCTGCGGCTTGTTGACCCGACCCGGGCGTCTCTTTGGTGGAGGTCTCTTCTTCCTTTGTGGGCACCTTGCCCGTAGGGTCGTAGGTCTCCGTGATCGTGCTGACGCTGTTCATGTCCACCACGACGCTGACGCGGACGGTGGCCCTGCCTGGTCCCAGGACGGTGGTGAGCATGTCCTCCGCTTTGCGCACAAGGCTCTGCTCGACCCGTTCCTTGTAGTCATGGACGGTGCCCGCCCCGGCGAGCAGCATGGAGTCGGCCTGGCCGGACAGCAAATTGCCCTCGCTGTCGATGATCGTGACGTTCTCCGTCTTGAGCCCCTTGACACTGCCGGAGACCATGTGCGTGATGGCGGCGATGTTCGTGGCGCTGAGCCGGTAGCCCGGCTTGAGCCGCAGAACCACCGAGGCGGTCGTCTGCTCGGCCTCCCCGACGAACACCGCCTGGTCCGGATGGACGATGTGCACCCTGGTGTGGGCGACGCCGTCGATCATTTGGATGCTCTTGGCCAACTCGTCCTCCAGGGCGCGTTTCAGGTTTACGTTCTGGACGAAGGGACTGACGCCGATCTTCTCATCGTCGAAGAGCTTGTAGCCGCTTTGCTCGTTTGCCGGCAGGCCCTCCTTGGCCAGGTCCAGGCGGAGTTGATAGACGTGCCGGGAGGGGACATGGATCGTCGTGCCGCCGTCGTGCAGCTCGTAGGGGATTTCCTTCTCGCTGATCTTGTCGGTGATCTTGGAGGCTTCCGCCGGGGAGAGGTCCTGGTAGAGCATCCGCATGTCCGGCCGGCGGGCCCAATGGACCAGCAGCGAGCCCATAAGCACCGAGGCCACGGCCACGGCGGCCAGAAGGGCCCGCTGCACGAGGCTGACCTTGCGCCAGATCAGGAGTATCTTCTGCAGGACATCCATTGAACCTCTCTGGATTGCGGATTTCGCATTTCGGATTGCGGAATGGCCCCAGGGTCCCTAATCCGCAATCCGCAATCATCAATCCGCAATTCAACCCTCATAGGGGCATGTTCATCGTCTGCTTGTACGCCTCGATGAGCTTGTTTCGCACGCCCACGAGGACCTTGAAACTCATGTCCGCTTTGGCGACGGCGGAGACGACCGCGGTGATATCGTTGTTCTTGCCCGCCAGCAGATCCTGCACGGATGTATCCGAGGCCTGCTGCAGGTCATCCACTTTCGAGACGCAGTCGCCCAGTGCCTTGACGGCCTGAGAGAAGTCCGCCCTGGTCACCGGAGGAATCGCCTGCGGCGTCACGCCCCTGGCATTGGGCAGAATCGAGCTGATATTCGGGTCGAATTCGATCATTTTGCAGAACTCCTCTTACCGGAGTAACTCGAGTGTGGTCTCCACCATCCTCTGGTAGCGTTTGAGGATGGCGGCATTGGCCTGGTAGGCACGACTGGCGACGTTCAGATTCATCATCTCGATGGGCAGATGCACGTTGGGCATGCTCACGTAGCCGGAGGCGTCCGCCCTGGGATTGCCCGGGTCGTAGAGGCGCTGCAATGGGCTGCTGTCCGGGACGATATCATCGACCGCGACGCCGGTGACGCCTTCGTCGGCGGCCCGGAAGACTGCCTCCAATCGCCTGTACGGCTGGCCCTGTCCGGCGTCGGCGGTTCGCGAGTTGGCGATGTTCGACGAGATCACCTCCATGTGTTTGGCATGGGCACGCATGCCGGAAACGGAGATGTCCACGGGACCGAATACCTTGCCTACGCTCATTGGACCGAATCCTTTCCTGCGATGGTCTCACGTTCTTGTCGCATCATGGCAATTGCAGCTCCGTTAGGTCCGCTCGCTCAGGGCGGCCTCGATCTGCGAGAATTTCTTTCGCAGGAGTCTGATGTACGTCGCATAGCGAAGCGAATTCTTGACCAGGTCGCCGATCTCCGCCTCCATGCTCACGTTGTTGCCGTTGGCTTTGAGCGGGGTGTCGTTCGGCCGGCAGACCTCGGGCTCGAGTGCGTCGTGATCGAGTCCGCCCGGGGAGTCCAGGGCCTTGGCCAGGCTCTGCTCGAACCGGACATCGAGCCGACGGTAGCCGGGGGTCTCGATGTTGGCGATGTTGCTGGCAATGGTCCGCTGGCGAAGCTCCTCGGCCCGTATGCCCGCCTCGAGCAAATTGATCATGCTGGCTGACTGCGGCACTGTTTATCCCTTCTATGTCCGTACAAACTCTCTCTGACGTTGTGGGGGACGCTGCAATAACCATGCCAGGAGTCCCTTATCCTCTTCCCTTCTCGCCTTCCTGCCTTCTTCCGGCCCTGTAAACGTACCGGCGCCGGGCGACGAAGGTAAGAAGGTGGGAAGGGAAGAAGGTGGGACGGTGGCTGCCAGCGTCAGGATTCTATACAGGCGGTCGGGGAATTTGACGCGCAGCCACGGAGACATCTACGCTCCTGGGTGGCAGCGTCAAGCGCAGCTTGGCGATCGTTCTATGGCTGGTCAAGAAAGCCATCGCCGGGGCCTTCGGCCTTGACGCTGCCACCCGCAGTCCACAAACCTGTGCTTCGAATACATGAGGATAATAGAACGGAAGATATCTCCTGCTGCGGGAGTATTCTTCCGAACATCGTGTCGAAGGCTGGCGACCGCGGATGATGGCTGGCTTTGTGAATTCTCCTAAGTGCAGGACGGGCCAGAACTTACAAGTGTGGCTTAGCGTGCGTCGAAACTGGCACGGCGGTTGCTCCCATCTCCAGACTGGCTATGGAAGGTGAAACGTATGTCTCCACCAGCGGTTGCGAAGAGTTTAGTTGCTGCGATCTGTGCGGACCCGGCGGGCCTGCCGAAACCAGACAAGCGGGTGGCGGAGAAACCCGCACGACCATTCTCGCAGACACCAGCGCTTGTCAATGCCCGCCAGACGGCAAAGGCCGATAATGTCACGGTCTTCGGTGAGCCCAAAGGCGGTCTGCCGGCAGGCAACGAATCAGCGCCCATCGCAGGGCCTTTCTCCGGGCCCGCACCGAGGGCGAACCTGCCGAGAGCACGGGGCCCAAAGGCGACGCCGGTGTCCGGGGAGACGCGGGGTCCGGAGGCCTTGATGCAGACGGCTGAATGGAACGCGCAGGTCAATCCGGCATCTGCGCGGCCTGGCCGGGGACAAGTTGAGAGGCCAACGAACCTCGAGGCCGCGGCAACCAGGGGGCCCCCGCTGCACGGGGAGCGGCCGGCTGTATCACAGCCTGGCGGACCATCGGCCGGAATCACTCGTTCGATACCGCAAACGACTGTCGGCAAAGGGCGTGGGCAACCGGCCGAGGCTCGTGTCAATGGGGATGGTGCAGCGGTGTCCGCGAAAACCGGGTCGATTCTTGTGGGCAAGGCCGTGCCATCGGCCCGGCAGGTTACACGTGGCAGTGGCGAGGCCATTGAGGTGGTTTCGGGCGAGGTTCCAAGAGGCGGCCGGAACGGTCCTGTGCCCGATAAGAGCTTACCTGCTGTGAAAGAGCCGGTTATCGGACTGAAGCGGGTCGCGACAAAGACAACGGGTCAGCCGGATGTGGAATCCGGGGCACAGCGGATGCCGGAGGCTCACATGAGCCGTGTGCCACAGAACAGCTCCGCGGCCGTGAAAGAATATGCCGTTGAGGCGAGACAGGTCCAGACAAAGGCGGCCATCGAGCCGCAGATGGAATCGAACGTGCGGCGCCCGGCCGAGGCTCCAAAGAGCCATGGGCCTGAGAAGACCGTTGCCGCCATGAAAGAACACCCTGCTCAGCCGAAACAGGTCGGGATGCAGGCCGCGATCCAGCCAGACGACGAAGCGAGTGCGCAGCGGATAGCGGAGCCTGCGAAGAGTCCTGTGCCCCGGATGGAGCGACCTGTGCCGCCGCATGAGGAAAAAACGGAAGTGGACAACGGCAAGTCACTTGCAGAGACACTGCACAGTTTGCATCAGGGTCCTCGGGAGACGAATTCGCCGGGTCGTCCGAGCCCGGCCGCTTCCGGTGAGAGTGCACAAGCCCGCCAAACCGGGAGTGGGACAATTCTACCGACCGATGGGAAAGAGGTGAATCTGCCCCCGTCGGGCGACAATCTGCTGACGCAGCCGGAGCCGAGCGTATCCGGGGCCGACAAGTCCGTGGTCTTCTCCCGGCTTGTATCGGACCAGACCTCCCCGGCCGGCGGCCTCGAAGGTTCTGCCGCAAAGGCCCCCGCTCAGAGCATCAGCGAGCAAATCCGCGAGTCCCTGCATGCCTCGCTCGACCGCGGGGAGCGGCAGGTCGTGATACGTTTGCATCCGCCGGAGCTTGGCAGCGTGCTCGTGCGGTTTCAAGAGCAGAACGGGCAAATCCACGGCGTGCTGGAGGTCAGCCGCAGCGACACCAGGCACGAGGTGGAACAGGCGCTGCCCCAGGTGCTGCGAAGCCTCCAGGACGCCGGTATCCAAATCCGCAAGTTCGACGTGACAGTCTCCGGGCAGTCGGAGAAGGACCCCGGCAGGCAGCAACTGCACCAGGACGCATGGCCCCAGCAGCAGCCCTCCGACCGGGATCAACGATCCAATTTCGGATTTCGAAATTCGGATTCCGAATTCCCGACCCCCGTCAGCGTGCCCGCGGGCCGCATCGACATGCTGGCATAGGCGGGCTGCGCCCGCCTTTCGAATTCGAAATTGCGCGGCAGGGCCGCAGGATCGATCTTTCGCGTGTGCCACTTGCGGCGGGCGATCTCGATGGAACGCAGGAAGGCATGCCTGAAGCGGGTCAGGGAGAATCGCTCCTCGACGGTCTTGCGAGCCTGCTGTCCCATCAGTCGGGCCAGGCCCGGGTCCTCCAGGAGCATCTGGGCGTAGTTTCTCAGTTTCCGGGGATCGTCGCTGAGAAAGCCGCTGATTCCGTGTCGGATGGGAGAGGTCGGATGGCGATTTCCAATCACCGGTAGTCCGGCGGCCATGGCTTCCGCGGTGGCCATATTGTGGCCGGCCTCGAGCATCGGATCGGCCGTGTGAATGTAGAAGCGGTGCGCCTGCAGAATCTGCTTGAGGTGGTCCCAGTCCCGGGCGGCTTGCACGCCGGGCAGGTCCGGATTGTGGCCGACGAGCGTGACGGGCAAGCCCTCGAAAACCTGCTCATGCAGGTCCCAAAGCAGGATCTTGCGGCGGCTGCTGATGAAATTGCAGATCCGCAGGCCCGCCGCCTCGTGGCCGTCATAGGGCAGGTAATCATTCACATCGATGCCGAAATGCACGATGTCATCGGTGAATCCCCAGGATTCGCCCTTGAACATGGACGTCGCGACAACGTGGCCTCCGACCAGCTCGATGTAGTGGTGGAGCATATCCTTCATTTTCCGCGGGTCGATGCTGGAGTGCTCCTCCCGGAGCCGGCCCTCGAGGGTATGGTGCAGCACGAGCAGGCGCGGTTCCGGGCGGAATCGAACGTCGAGCAGGTCGGTCGTGTTGTGGGTGATGATGCAGTAGTACTCCTTGGGCGACTGGAGGGCCTCCGGCAGGGTGGTCAGACGGGCATGAGCGGGCAGAGGACGCATGCGATAGTCCCAGCCCTGGTTGTACTTGCCTTCGAGGCCGATGACGATATCGAGCGCGTAGCCCAGCACGCCGAGCTGATGGATCCACGGCTCGTGGCAATTGAAGACCAGCAGGGTCCTGTCTGCGCCACGATTTCTTTGTCTCTTCATATAGGTGTTCGCCGCTGAGCTCTCTCGTCTGCCGGTCACAACCTCCGAGGCGGTCCCTGGCCGGCAGGTCGCCGCCAATCGGTCGCAGATGCAGGGATTATCGGCACCTTGCCGAGCTTGCCATGAAAAAAGGATTACGTTGCCCGGCGAGTAAGGTGCACCGCACATCGGGAATGGGTGGCATCGGCAAGCTCCGCAGGCTCCGCTTGCCGCTGCCACCCGGCGCTTCGTATCTGGAAGGGCTTGGTTTGACGCTGTCACCTGGAGATACGAGGTTCTCAATCATAATCCGCGTGACACGCAGTCTGTGGTAGCGCATCGCCAGGGCATGGCCGGGAGATTTTTCGGAATTTTTCGGAATTTTTCGCGTTCGAGCGTGGCGGGTGCTTGTGGTATCAGCCTTGCGGCCAGTCGTATTAGAGGTCTCATGGCTTGCGTCGTAGGCGATCCGGGGCGGCGCCTTAAGTCTCCAGGGTTTCACTCGATAATCAGCTTAAATGGTTGAACGCGTTCGGTAGGGAAAGTGGAGACAAAGCGCCTTAGCAAGGGGCCAAATTGGGGTCTTTTTAAGGAGTCGCAAGTATGTTGGCAATCAAGAACAACCTTATGGCGGCGAATGCGGCCCGGTACCTGGGGCAGAGCTACGATGCTCTGGCCACATCGGTCGAGCGGCTGAGCTCCGGTCTGCGAATCAACAGCGCCAGTGATGACGCGGCCGGCATGGCGGTTCGCGAGTTGATGCGAGCCGATATCGCCGTGCTGCAGCAGGGCTCGCGGAATGCCCAGGACGGCGTCAGCCTGCTGCAGACCATGGAAGGTGCTCTGCAAGTCATCGATAACCTGCTCGTGCGCATGCAGCAACTGGCAGAGCAGGCCTCGACGGGCTCCTACTCGTCGGCCCAGCGAGTCATCATGGATAACGAATTCGACGAGATGGCCAATGAAATTCAGCGTATCGCCACCGCGACCGATTTCAACGGCATCAAGATGCTCGACAACTCCGCCACCGTATCCATTCACTTCGGCGGGGCGACCGACAAGATCGACGTCACCGGCAGCGCGATGACGAAAGTCGGCCTGGGCGTCGACACGCTGGCGATCACGACCGCGGCCAGCGCCCGGGCGGCCTTGACGACTTTGGACACCGCCATCAACACGAAGGACACGGCGCGGGCCAAGTTCGGCTACGGCATCAACCGTCTCGACAGCACCGGCCAAGTGCTTGGCATCCAGGCGGAGAACCTGATGGCTGCCGAGTCGCGTATCTCGGACGTCGATGTCGCAACGGAGATGGCGACCCTGACGCGGAATCAGGTGCTCGCCCAGGCGGGTACCGCGATGCTGGCACAGGCCAACTCGATCCCGCAGATGGCACTGACGCTGCTGAGATAATCCGCACGTCACGATGAACGTCTGACAGTACCTAGGGGGAGATGACTGGGGTAACATCCGTCAGTCATCTCCCCATTACATAACGCTCCGCGTTTCAATTTCGAGTTTAGTGTCGTCACGGGGGTCAGATCATGAAGGGAATCGCGGCATACCAGCAGACGGCCATAGGCACCCAGAGCAAGGGACGCTTGATCGTCATGCTTTATGACGGCGCCATCAAATTCCTGAAGCTTGCGGTGCGGGAGTTGGAAGCGGAGAACTACGCCGCCAAAGGACAGCACATCAGTCGTGCTCAGGACATCCTCAACGAGCTGAACGCCGTCCTGGATGTGGACGCCGGCGGCGAGGTCGCCTCCAACCTGCGAAGACTCTACCTCTTCATGAACCGGCGGCTGAGCGAGGCCAATGCCAAACGCGATCCCCAGATGATCCGGGAGATCATCACCCTCATGGAAGAGCTGAATCAGAGCTGGAGGGCCATCACGGGATGATTTCGGATTGCGGATTGATCATTGCGGATTGAGAAGCAAGTCGCCACAAATCCGCAATCTGCAATCCGAAATCCGCAATAGTCAGAACTCCCGGATCAGTTGGATCTGAAAGATGTGGTTGTCGTCCTCGCCCCTGTCGCCGGTCTCATAGCGGTAGCCGGCTCTCACCTGCCAGTCTGACGACGGAAAGTACGTCAGGTTGCACTCCAGAATATTCATTCGCGATTGAGCGGCCCTCGACACGTTGAACGTCTGCCGATCGAAGGCCACGTCCACAAGCAGGTCGTCCATGAGGTAGTGCGAGAGCTGGACGAGCATATCACGCGCATCGGGGCCCGCATGGTGGCCGATCACCCGGTCGTCGAACGTGTATCCCGAGGTGTAGAGGTTATGCGTGTAGAGGACCTGGTGGGTGTCGGCATATTCGAATCGCAGATCCGTTCTTCCCGTCCGCAGGATGTCGTTGAACTGCAGACCGAGCAGGTAGCTCCACTTGCTCGGCCATCCGCCGGACTCGTCCTCCCCGGCGGCGTCGCTGTAGAACTTGACTGACCGCAGCAGCGGGTTGTCTCCCAGCGGGATGAGAATCGACGTATCGAACCCGGCAATCTGGTTGTTGGACGCCTGCTCCGAGCCGCGTAGAAACATCTCCGCATAGTCAAACAGGTCCACTCGCGGCACGCCTCGGCCGCCGAACATGATGACCCGAGACATACCCAGTTCCCACATGGGATGCGGTCTGGAGCTCCACCGTATGCCGGTGAGCTTTGTCTCAGGCAGGATGCGATCGTCCCCCAACTCCGTCAGAAACCACTGCGATCGGAACGGGCCAAGCGCCTTGAGTATCCACGGAAGCTGCATCGGTTGCGGGTTGGTGATCTTGATCATGGTGAATGGTGTGGCGTTGTTGCTCAGCAGGATCGAGCCGTGGCGGCCGGGACCCCACCAGAGCGAGTCTTTTCCCACCTCGATCTCGATCGGTCCGGCCATCACCTTTCCATAGCCTTCGATCAAATCGACGTCGCTACCGTCCTCGGACGAGTCGGTGTACTCGGGATGAAGGTAGAAAGCGAAGAGGTCGAAGAACGTCCCGCGTGAGGCGAAGCCGGTCCGGTAGTTCGATCCACGACGAAACACGTCGCCCCGGACATTCTCGATGTCGGGGTTGCGCCTCGCATACAGGTACTTCACATAGGGGTCCTCCACGGGCTTGACGTAGGTGCCGGCAAACGAGCCGTCGAGAACGCCGATGAGGATCAGCTCGCCCTCGAACTCCTTCTGGAGCCTGTCGAGGATCGCGAGCAGCACGGCGGGCGGGTCCTTCTCCCGCTCCAGATAGTACATGGCTTGGCCGATATGCCGCGCCATCTCGATGCGCGAGATGGGGCGGGTGGTCAGCATGGCGCTGTCGATCAGCACGTAGTTCGCCAGCTTGTCCACCGCGCCGTAACTCCAGTGGTCCAGCGGCACATTGGTCGACACCAAGGCGGGGCACAGCGACGCCAAGACCGTCAGCAGGAGTAGTGAAGCAACAATCCTTTGCATACCCCGGTTCGCGAACAGATTACACAGCCATCCATGGCAAAAGGCCACTGTGTTCTTTTCTCCACCATCGTCAAACAAGGCCTCTTTCGTGGATGCAAATTTCGTTGCTGCGGCAGAAAATTCTCGGACGGTCCCCGCGGGAGGGGTCTCGCGGACATGCGAGATTCCATCGTATTAGCGGTCCAAACGGTGAAGATTTCCAGCCAATCTGTCCGATAAACCAGTGTGGGCTCTCAGTACTGCAGACGCATGGTAGTGAATGGCCGAATCCTAGTCGTGGGGGCACGCCGTGAGGGCAGGACGCGGCGTGCACTCGCGTTTGCGGAGTGGGCTGGCCTTCAAGAGGGGAATTCGTCGATCCTGCCACTGTCATAACTCAGATAGTCGTTGACGCCCTTTAGACTCCACGAGAGATGAGGGCCCGTCCGCATCGGTGAACTCCCAGTTCGTGGGGAACTGTCGTCACCGACCGGGACGGAGTCCGGACCCCTGCTTCGAACCGGCTGGACTTCTGCAAAATGGAGGTTAGGCCTACTATTCAAGGAAGTCGCCAGCCAGGGATCAGATGATGAGGTCTTTTGTCAACCAGGTGGGATTGAAGGGAGCCGGTTTCTTCGTCAACGTGGCGATCATCCTCGTGCTAGGGTTCCTGTTGAGCTCTCCATGTCTGGCCCCCGGTAGGACGGATATCGCCAAACTGCTTGCCGCTGCGCTGCTGTCGGCCGGTCTGGTCTATCTGCTGTTCCGGGCGGGTCCCAAACTCAATTGGACCGTCTGTCTGACGAGCCTTATTGCACTTGCGGCCATCGAATCAGTGTTTCGGCTTGCGAGCCATGACCCGAGTTCGGGACAGGATCCCGTCCGAGTTCCACGGCCTTACGTGGTGTTCGGAGGCAAGCCCGATGCCAGATTCCCCGACAAGGCCCCGATGACGGCCCCGGGCGAACAGGCCGAACCGATCCATCTGAATCATCTGGGATTCCGTTTCGAAAAGTCATTGCCCCTTGCCAAACCTGAAGGGCAAAAGCGAGTTTTCGTCCTCGGCGGCTCGACCGTGTTCAACGGAAACCCCGAGTCCAAAACGATCCCATCCCTGCTTGAACAGCGGTTCCACCAGGATGGCTTTACCCATGTGCAGGTGTACAATTTCGGCTCTGTCAGCTTCGTCTCCGGCCAGGAGTTGGCCTTGCTCACTCACACGCTTCTGGACTACCGGCCCGACGTGGTCATCGTGTACGACGGCGGGAACGACATGATGAGCCCGTTCTTCTACGATCCTCGTCCTGATCATCCGTACAACTACCGGGTGTTTGAGCAGGCCTACGAACAGCTCTCCGGACGACCGCAGGAATCCGTTTCGTTTCTGGCTTCTCTGCTACTGCATAGCAGAGCCGTGCGAGTTCTCTTCGGTCGGGATCTTCAGAATCTGATCGTCAGCTTTCGGCAGCTTCGAGAACGGCAGGACTACGGCTCCGACGCGTGGGAGCAACTGGTAGTGGATCGGTACATCGCCAACATACGAAAAATGGCAGGGATGGCGAAAGGGTTTGATTTCCGATTCATCGCTATTCTCCAGCCCCTTGTTCATTTCAAGAATCCCCGCATGGGAAGGGAGGAGTCGCTCCTCGGCTCCGAGGAGTTCCAAGGCTATCTTGTAGGACAATACTCGCGAGCCAGAGAACATCTCGCCGATTTACGGAACGAAGAATCGTTCCAGACAAGCTGTCTGTTCCTGGACCTCAGCGGAATCATGAACGGACACAACGAGGAAACCTATTGGGATTTCATCCACACCGATAATCGCGGAAACGAGTATATCGCCGGCCAGATTTACTCCCGAATTCGTGACTGGGTCACGAAGCAGACATCGGGCGGCGGCATGACCGCCGTGGGACGTGCCGGCGATGAGACTACGGATCAACTCCAAAGCCCTGGCGGGCAGTTTCATCTTGACGAGGATACCTGTGCCCCGGCCTCTGGGAGTTCGAACAGCCCCATAACCTCGCGGGTGAAGATTTCCAGGGCGCCTGTCCGATAAGAATGGTGGATTGACGGTTTCGCGGGATCCGGCGAGCGTCAATCAGACGAGGGAGAAGACAAGACAATGACACAGCCCGGATGGCTATGGGGTGACCCTGAAAGCTGCGGTGCGCGGGCCCATAGCCGATGCAATGACCGGGCTGGTTTGACAGGACACAAAGGATTGTGGAATGGAACTCCTTGGCCGTTGGACTCAGGACAGTCGCAAGGATTGCGATTCTATCGGACTCTCCACGCCTGGGCGGGCGCACATGCCGCCTGCGGTAGTCTCACCTGACCGTCGTCTCGGCGCGTCTGTTTGCCTGGCCATTGCGATGGCGCTGGTCTTTGCCGCGGCGAGCGGCCCGGCAGGGGCACAGAGCGCACGTGCCGCAAACCAGAGCGTTCTTCCGAGAGCGCCCCAGACAACTGCGCCGGGGATGAAAGCCCCCGCGGGTGCGGTCTCCCCGGAACAGGCTCAGGCGATCCTGAGGGGCCAGGCGAAACCACCCCAGGAGCCAAACGCCTGGGATGAGCAGGAAGCGACGGATGCGAACCAGCCGCCGCCTGCGACAGAGCCCAATCTCTCCACTACCGAGCTGCTGCTTTCCGGCAAGATGCCCTTCGAGGTGTCCACCACCCTGCGGCAGTTCGGGTACGACGTGTTCAGCAGGCCGATCAGCACATTCGCCCCCGTGACCAACGTTCCCGTCGGGCCGGACTACGTCGTCGGACCGGGGGACGCGTTCACCGTGACCATGTGGGGCCGTGTCGACGCTCAGTACACGCTGCTGGTGGATCGGGACGGTCAGATCGTTCTGCCGGAGGTGGGGGCGCTCAAAATATGGGGGATGAAATTCGAGGAGCTGCATGGCTACCTGCAGCACGAGATGTCCCGAAAATTCACCGATTTCAAGATGTCGGTCACGATGGATCGGCTTCGCACGGTCCGCGTCTTTGTCGTCGGAGAGGCGTCTGTGCCGGGCGGGTACACGATCAGCTCGCTATCGACAGTGATCAATGCTCTGTTTGCAGCGGGCGGACCCTCCAAGAATGGAAGCCTCAGAACCATCCGTGTGCTGCGCAATGGAACTGACCCCGTACAGATCGATCTCTATGACTTCCTCCTGGGCGGCGACAAGGGCCCGGACGTGCGCCTGCAGGACGGGGACACCATTTTCATCCCCCTGATTGGCCCGGTGGTGGGCGTCGCGGGCAACGTCAAGCGACCCGCGATCTACGAGATGGTCCAGCCCATGAAATTGCAGGAGGTGCTGGACCTGGCGGGCGGGATCACCTTCGCCGGCTGGCTCCAGCGGGTCCAGGTCGAGCGAGTGGCGGACCACCAGAAGCGAACGGTCGTGGATTTCGATCTGTCCGAGAAGACGGTCCCGGCCGAGCGGCGAGAGGGGATGGAGACGGTAGTCCGCGACGGTGACGTCGTGAAGGTGTTCCCCGTGGCCGAGGCCCCGCAGGACATCATCGAGCTGGAGGGCCACGTCGTCCGGCCGGGCAAGTACCAGTTCAAGTCCGGCATGAGAGTGTCCGACGTGCTCAACTATGACGCATTCCTGCCCCAGGTGAATCTGGAATACGCCCAGATCGAGCGCTCCATACCGCCGGACTTGCACCCGATCACGATTCCGTTCCACCCAGGCAAGGTCCTGAGCGGCGATTCGTCGGCGAATATCGAGTTGTCGTGCTTCGACCGCATTCGGATCTTCCGTTGGGATGAGAAGGGCAAACGCAGTGTCACGGTCAACGGGCTGGTCTACGATCCCAACGAATACAGGCTGGTCGAGGGGATGCGGGTCAAGAATCTGATCGAAGCGGCCGGCGGCCTGCAGAAGACCGCCTACCTTCGCGCGGCCGAGCTTACGCGCAGCCACATCAGCCAGGACGGGATGACCATCGAGAAGATCAGCGTCAACCTGGAGAAGGCCGTGACGGGGGACCCCGAGCACAACATCGAGCTGCAGGACTATGACCGCCTGACCATTCGTCCCATTCCGGAGCTGGATTTCGGCCGCGCCGCCGTGGTCGAGGGACAAGTAAGGTTCCCCGGGACCTACCCGATCGCAAAGGGCGAGACGCTCAGCTCGCTCATCGAGCGGGCGGGAGGGTATACCGATAATGCGTACCTGAAGGGCGCAGTCTTCACCCGGGAAAGCGCCAAGGAAGTCCAGAAGGACCGGCTGAACAAGTTGATCTCGGAGATCGAGCAGTCGATGCTGAGCAGTGCGGGAGAGGCGACGAGCGGCGCTCTCGATGCCGAGGACGTCAAGGGCGAGCAGGCGGCCCTGGCGACCAAGCGGGAGCTGCTCACGAAGCTCCGGACGGCCCAGGTGACGGGCCGGGTCGTGGTGAGCCTGGCCGATCCGTCAGTGTTACGAGGCTCCAAGTACGATTTTGAGCTTGAGGACGGGGACGCTCTGACCGTTCCGGCGGCACCCGGCGTGGTGCACGTCATCGGCGAAGTATTCAATCCGACCTCCCTGCAGTACGAGAAAGACCGGACCGTCAGCTACTATCTTCGCAAGGTCGGCGGGATGACGAAAGATGCCGACAAGAAACAGGTGAGCGTCATCAAGGCCGATGGCTCGGTGGTCAGTATCGAGCAGGGCAATCGCGGCAAGCTCGTCTTCTGGGACTCCGAGCGGAATTCCTGGCTCTTCGGCGGCTTTATGAGCATGGAGACGGAGCCGGGCGACACCATCATCGTGCCGCGGAAGATGGACCGCTTCTTCTGGCTCAAGACGACAAAGGACCTGACGCAGATCATCTTCCAGATCGCTGTCGCGGCGGGCATCGTGTTTGCGATATGACAGCCGCGTCGGATCGACGGTAACGGCCGCGAGTACCCGACTGGTGAACAGGTAACGGAGCGACAATGGACGCACAGACGCCATCCGGCATTCACGAAGCCGGCATCTTCGATCTCGTTCGCATTGTGCTGAGGCATTGGCGGCTGGTGCTGCTGGTTTGTGTACCCATCGTCGTAGCCACGGCGGCCTTGAGCCTGGTCATGACCGAGACCTATCGCGCGACAGTCTCCGTCGTGCCGCAGGGATCCATGGAGGGCGGCGATCTTGGGCTGGCCGGCGGTCTCCTGAGCGGCGGTGAAGGCGCACTGCTTCGCAAGGCGATGAACGTAACCAACGTCGCGGATTTCTACGTGGGGATTCTCAAGAGCCGCGCTGTGCTGGATGCAGTCGTCGACCGCTTCAATCTGACGCAGGTCTATGGATGTCCCGAGCGCAGATGGCAGGCCGCGGATCGACTTCGCGCGAACTCCGACGTCAAAATCGGCGAGGAGGGCATCGTGGCGATTTCCGTCGTCGATGAAGATCCGGTCCGCGCCGCCGCGATCGCCAACGCCTATGTGGAAGAGTTGGATCGGCAGAACAAAAGGCTGTCCACCGGCCAGGCGACGAGCAAGCGGCTCTTCCTGGAGAACCGCCTGAAGGAGATCGAAGGGAAATTCAGCCGGATCGAGAGTATCCCCGCCCACGAGGCGAGGGTGCAGGAGTCGCTCTATGAGCTTCTCATCCGGGAATACGAGATGGCGAAGATCGAAGAGGCCAGGAGCATGCCGACCCTCCAGGTCCTCGATGAGGCGGTCCCGCCGACGCGGAAGTTCGAGCCTCGCAGGAGACAGATGGTGACGATGGCCGGCGCGGGCTCCTTCACGCTGGCCGTGTTTCTGGCGTTCTTCCTGGAGTACCGCGAGGAGACGAGGCAGACCGGCCTGGCCCGGCAGTTCCAGCGGGCGACCCGATGGCGAAAACCCGCCCCACGCCGGCAAGCCGGTGAATCCGGCAACAACGAGCACAAAAAAGCCGCCATGGAGGGGACGCTGGACAATGGACACTTGGTGGCCAAACCCTGAAGTCTGTCGACCATGGTTGGCGGGTCTTGCGGTTTCATCAACCGTGCGGGAGGCAGAGACATGTCAATAGTCGAAATGGCGATTCGAGCTGGACGACTGGTCTGCCCCAAGACGAAAATGCGGCTCGCTCTGCACACGCGGGAAACGGCCGAGGCAAAGATGGGGCACCGCCTTATGGTGCTGAGGGGCAGCTCGTCCTTCAACGACTGCACTGAGGTGTTGGTGAGAGAGGACTGTCGGGTCGCCTATCCGGTAAGTGGGGGCACGCCCGTGCTGATGGTGCCTGAGATGCTCGGTAAGGAAGGTACTTCCTCGGGTTGTGACCTTGGCGACCCCAGATATGCCGAAGCGTACGAAGAAATGGATCACTACAATGAGGTAGCGACCTGGGAGGCGGCGCACATTCGAGACAGCAGCGCCTATGCAACTGTGGAGCGCACTCATCGAGCGCTGGATGGCCAGCTTTCTTCCTTCCCTAACCCGATAGAAGTGTGGTTAGATGCCACATACGATTGTGCGGCTCAATGGGATGCTTACAACCACATCGCTCCCTTGAAGGGAAAGCGCATACTCCAGCTTGGCGGAAAGGGTATTCACGCCGTGAAATTCCTCATCGGTGGTGCAGACGAAACTTGGCTGGTGACTCCCATGATCGGGGAATTGCGGTGTGCCATGGCGCTGGCAAGGGAATTCGGTGTAGCGGACCGCCTGGGTTGTGTAGTCGCCATTGGCGAGGAGCTGCCTTTTGCCTCCAACGCATTTGATGGTGTCTACTGTGGTGGCTGTCTTCATCACATGGTGGTCGATCTGGCCTCGAAGGAAGTGGAGAGGGTACTGCGTGAAGGCGGCAGATTCTCGGCTGTGGAGCCCTGGCGAGCACCTCTCTATGCGGCTGGCACGCGAGTCTTCGGAAAGCGGGAGGAGGCCGTTCACTGCCGGCCATTGACACAAGAACGCGTGAAACCCATGTATCATGTATTTCGCCAGGCGAGGGTCATTCAACATGGCACACTGACGCGGTACCCGCTTCTGGCCCTCATGAAGCTTGGGATACGCTCCTCGCTGCCCTCGGTTTGGCGGATCAACGCCGTCGATGACGCCGTCTGCTCGTGCATTCCGAAAATGAGAGACATGGGCAGCAGTGTCGCATGTCTGGGCACCAAATGAGCGAAAGCATCTTGAGTCGGACGGACATGGAGGAATACCTTGCCGGGCGTAAGCTCTATGGCGATGATTTCAGCCTTCCGGAGATCCAGAAGTGGTATGAGGACGAGCGAGAGGGCTATGCGAAGCTCGGAGACAAAAGCCGGGCGTCCTACGCCTACGAGTACCATTCGCTCAATCGGCTGCACGGCTTTCGGTTCATCCGGGGTAAGAGATTCAGATCGGCGCTGGGTTTGGGAAGTGCCTATGGCGACGAGTTCCTGCCGATCGTCAGCCAGATCGATCATATCACCATTCTCGATCCGTCGGATGCGTTCCGGGTGACGGATGTGGGTGGCGTGCCCTGTGACTATCTGAAGCCCTCTATCGATGGTCTCATGCCGTTCGAAGATGGTTCGTTTGACCTTGCGATATGCCTTGGCGTTCTCCATCACATCCCGAACGTGACGACCGTGGTGAAGGAGTTGTACAGGTGCCTTTCGCAGGGTGGGCGCCTGCTTCTCCGCGAGCCGATCGACTCCCGGGGAGACTGGTCAAAACCGAGGCGGTATGCGACCAAACGGGAGCGAGGGATTCCTCTGCACATTCTGGATGCCATTGCAGCCGGCGCCGGCTTTCGCGTCATCAGCCGCCGTCTGTGCGTTTGTCCCCCGGTTCCGAAGATCTGCATTCGCCTCGGCGTGCACCCCTTCAACTGCCCGGTTGTGACCCGGATCGACGCAGTCCTTTCCCGGCTGTTGCGATGGAATGTGCGGTACCATCCAACGCGGCTCTATCACAAGATCAGACCCACATCTGTTTATTTCGTCCTGGCGAAATGAGTTGAGGCGACGTCGCGGACCAGTTCCGTTCGTTTCCAAGAGTAGATAATACGACGGACAGCACAACAAAACCGGATTGTCTCTCACCCAATGGTTCTGAAGCCGAAACTTCGCAATCGGGCTTTCGGCAGAAGGTCCTCCTCGCGACGTTCTGGTCGGCCGTATGTCTCTGGGGCAACCGGGTGCTCACGCTGCTGTTCTTCGCAATCCTTGCGAGGCTGCTGGGCCCGGAAACCTTCGGCCTTGTTGCGCTGAGCGGAGTCTACATCGGTTTCCTGATGGTCTTTCAGGAGCAGGGCTTTGGACATGCGGTCATCCAGCGGGAACAACTTCATCCGGATCATTTGAACACGGCATTCTGGATGAACGTGGGTCTGAGCCTCGCGTTGACACTGGCAACTGTCGCGGGAGCACCGGTCATCGGTTGGGTCTTCCACGAGCCTCGACTTCCGGGGGTTGTGCGCGGACTGTCGCCGCTGTTCATCATTGGCGCGCTCACCAGCGTGCAACGGGCGCTGCATTTCCGCAACTTCCGTTTTCGCGCGCTCGCCATTGCGTCCATGGCTGGAGTATCCGTGGGAGGCGTGGTCGGCACGCTGGCAGCGTTGGACGGTTGGGGCGTCTGGTCGCTTGTGTTCTATCAGATCACCACGCGTGCCTGTGAGTCCGCCGTCATATGGTGGCAAAGCGACTGGCGGCCTCGTCCCCGCTTTCGGCGGGCACACTTCCGGGACATGTTCGGCTTCGGCAAGTACGTGGTTGGCGGCCAACTGGCCTCGTTTACGTATCTCTATGCGGCGGATATGATCATCGGTTTCTTTCTGGGCGCGATGGCCGTCGGGTTGTTCAGCGTGGCTTACCGTTGCGTTCGCATGGTCCAGGACATGACCAGCGGGGTCGTCGCCAAGGTGTCACTGCCAACCTTTGCACGGCTGCAGGAGCAACCGGAGCACGGACGGGCGGTCTTCCTCAAGGCGACCGGCCAAATTGCCCTGTTTTCATTTCCCGTCTTCACAGCGACGGCGGTGCTCGCGCCGGAGATCGTCGCCACCGTCTTCGGCGACCAGTGGGTCAAAGCCGTCTCGGTGATGCGCGCCCTCAGCTTCGCAGGCATGATCCAGTCGATTTGCTATCTGAAGCGGTACGTGGTTCTTGCGAATGGACGGCCGAAGTGGCACCTTGGACTGGAACTATTGACCGCTGTTCTTACTCTGGCCGGCGTTCTACTCACGGTGCGAGCGGGTATTATCGCCGTAGCATGGGCTCAAGTACTGGCGCAACTGGCATCTTTCCCACTGCTGTTTCTCGCAGTTTCCAGACTCGTTCGCGTACGCTTGATTGAGGATATACAAGCCCTTCTGCCGGCGTTGATGGCCTCCGTTGTGACGGCTGTCACGGTTTCCCTCGTCAAGATGATCATTGTGGGGCGCGTGGCTCCGCACACCGTCCTTGTGACTGGTCTGCTGGTGGGAGCGGGCGTCTACTTGATAAGTGTCTGGGCCATCAATCCAAACGACCTTCTTCGCAGCGTTCGCTACCTCCGGGCCATCCTTGGCAGGAGACGATACAGCCAGACGCCGGCGGATTCATGCGCTGTAGGGCAAGGCGTGCAGTGAGATTCCTTGATTGTTTTACCATGGATATTCGTTCCACATCGGCGCAACCTGGCCTTTGCAGCTTGTTTCTTTCGTACTTGTCGTCTACGGGTTATAACGTGGTAGTACGATATAGGATTGCGATTTGGATCCGGAGCAAAAGGATTCCAGGCAGTAGGTTCATTGCTCGCCGTCTCCTCAGACGGCTGTCAATGTGTCCAGGGGTAGAGATCAATTGCGGGGAGGACGTCGGGCCGGGGTTCAGAATAGCGCATGCCCACGATATCGTCATAGGAGCGGGCGTCAGAATCGGCCGGAATGTCACCCTGTACAATGGAGTCACGCTGGGCGCACGCAGATACAAGGATGCCGAGAAAGGTGCGCATGACAGCTTACGATACCCCATTATCGATGATGGGGTGACTGTTTTCTCGGGCGCGAAAGTCCTGGGACCTGTCACAATCGGAAAGAACTGCATCGTGGGGGCGAACTCGGTTGTACTGGAATCGTTCCCTGAGGACAGTGTCATCGCTGGTGTCCCTGCACGACTCGTCCGGAGCCTCGAAGTGCTTTCCAAGGAATGATTCATTGGGCGTGATCTCGGCCAACAGAGGATAGATAACGACAGCACGAAGTACCGGTATGAAACGTTCGTTTGTTCATGATACGCTCTCGCTGTTGGGCACGAAGTTCTTTGTGATGGGGCTGTCCTTTGCTTCCGGTGTGCTGCTTGCGCGGTGTCTCGAGCCAGCCGGCCGCGGACTGATTGCGGCCATTACTGTCTATCCTATGATGTTCATCAGCCTGACGGACATGGGAGTCCGCCAGTCATCCGTGTATTACCTGGGCAAGGGCATCTTCAGCGATCGCCAAGTGGTGGGGGCGGTGATGCTTCTGATCCTGCTCACCAGTGTGCTCGGAATCACAGCATGCAGCCTGCTGCTTTGGCTTGGGGGCAATCCGCAGTTCACTCCGGCTCTCATCGCACTTTCCGTCGCGATTGTGCCGCTGACAGTCATCAAGACATACTGTTCCGGCATCTTCCTTGGCAAGGGGATGGTCGGAGCCTTTGCAGGGCTGGATAGGATCACAGAACTTCAGCAGTTTCTGGCCATGGTACTATTAGTGTGGCTTTTTTCCTGGGGCGTGAGCGGAGCGCTTGTGGCTACCGCCGTTTCAGGCTCGATCGGTGCGATATATGCGGCCTGGCGAGTTACTCGCATCGCGCCATGCCGGCCCAGGTTTGACTGGGAGGTGATCCAATCGCTGCTTGCCAAGGGGATTGTGTTCGCGATCGCTCTATTTGTGATCCAATTGAACTACAAAGTGGATATCGCCCTGATGGAAAGACTGACAACAGTCAATGAGATCGGGGTCTATGCCATCAGTGTCGGGATCGCTCAACTCACTTGGGTGTTTCCGCAGGCAATTACCACGGCCCTCTTTTCGCATAGTGCCAATGCGCCGGACGAAGCCGCTTTCTCACGGAAGGTGGCCCGCCTCTTCCGGGTCATGCTCGTCATTGCACTTGTCGTTGTGGGGACGATTGCGTTGACTGCGCCGATTCTCGTCCCGATGCTGTATGGGCCCGGGTTCAGATCCAGCGCTAGTGTACTGCAAATCCTTCTTCCCGGTGTGTTCTGCCTTCTTCCTCTGAAGGTTCTGAACATGGATCTGGCGGGTCGCGGACGTCCAGGTGTTTCATTGTGTGTCATGACGCCTGCGCTGATCCTGAATGTGTTGCTCAACTTTTATCTGCTTCCTCGTTACGGCGCACGGGGAGCTGCTGTGGCGTCATCTATTTCCTACTCATTTGGAGGAATCGGGATGATGCTGCTCTATTGCCGGCTGACGCGGCTGTCCCTGCGTGAGCTCTGGCACTATCAGTGGTCGGATTTCGATTTTGTCAAACAGATATGGCCACGAAAGTTCGCCGCTGGACTTCTGCAAAATGGAGGTTAGGCTTACTTGGGGAAGGATCCCGTTTGAGTGAAGATCCTGTTGTTGTACTGATCGCAGACTACGTTCCACTGTCCAACAAAGGTGAGGAGGCGATCGTGCGGGGCATTGCTGATCTGCTGGGTAACGGGCGGGCAGCGAGAGTAGGTGTGTTCGACGACGTGGCAGACGTGGTACAGCGCGACGGCATCACTGTATTTCCCTGCAACTGGATTTGGGGACGCAGGGAAGATCGGGCACGATCTCGCGGCGCCGTTTTCGCTCGGGACACGATCAAGGTTGCCCAAATGCGGCTTGGCAACTACTCCAGGCTCAGGGCACTGACGAGATCATCAAGCCCTCTTTACGCATCGCTGACGTCGTTTTTCGATAAGGCCGATTACGTGCTTGTCGGCCACGACGGTTTCTTCTGCGTTGAATCGTGTGGAATCATCCACCTGGCTCGCAAGGCGGAGAAGTATGTGGGAGTTCTTGGCTCAGGCAGGAGCATCAGAGGGAGGTCCGCGTGGTGCAGACGATGGCTCTATCGCAGAGCGGTTCGTGAGGCGTACTTCTGGACTCTTCGAGAGCGAGATTCCTACGAGCAGATGAAGGCTCTTTGTCCTGACGAGCCCAAGTTGGCTTTGGTGCCAGACCCGGCTTTTGCGATGGAGCCCGCTCCGTCCGGCGAAGCACTGCACGTCCTTGAGTCGTACCCCCAGTACCGGTGCGCACGAGCCGGTGGAAAACCGATAGTGGTCGTTACCGTCCGTGAGAAGGGGGTTCCCTACACACACGCCTTTCAGGGGATGGATGCTGAACAGAAGATGCGCGCACACGCGAAATTTATGGCGAGCATACTGGATCGCTTGGTGGAGGAACGAGATGTCCTCGTTGTTTTTCTGCCGCACTCCATAGAAGCCGACGCCAGCGACGTAGATGCGGCTCGGCATGTGGCAGAAGCCATGAACTGTCGGAGAGATCGCCTTCTTATCCTTGATGTTGACCTCGGAGCGCGCGCGCTCAAGAGCATTATCCGGGAGTGTGATTTCCTTATCGGTGAACGCGCTCATTCGCTTATCGCAAGTGTGTCCGTGGCAACTCCGTTTTTGGCACTGACGAATTCGAAGGACCGGCGGACCCATGGTATCATCGGGGACATGTGTCGCTGCTCGGAGTGGATTGTGAACATGGATGCAGCCGGGGCTTCGTCGGCGCCGGAGAAAGCGATCTCGCTTTTTGACAATCGCTCGGATGCAAGAATACACCTGAAAGATGTGAGCACGGATCTCCTGGGCAGACTGCGCAGCGTCGCCGAGGCTATTCGCAACAACAAGTTCAGAGTGCGCTACGATGAAGCCCGTTCATTCGATTGAAGAGGTAGTGCAGGCCGGCCTTTGCATCTCGTGTGGGGCATGTGTGAGCGCAGCTCCGGAAGATGCAATATCGCTTGTCTTGAAGCAAAGGCAGAGTTTCACGCCGCGCGTGAATGCTGCCAAGCTTGATGGACATGACGCGGCGTTCAGGGCATGTCCGGGAAAAGGCGTGCCGATTCGTTCACTGGCGATGGAATTGTATGGTTCAGCGCCCGTCGAGACGTTTGAGCTTGGGCGTTACCGAGTCGCGGCCGCATTGCGCAGCACGAGTGAAGAGATATTGAGAGCGGCGTCTTCCGGCGGCGTGATGACCGCGGTAGCTCGGTATCTGTTGCAGAAAGGTCTGATCCAAGGAGTCACGGCGTCGCGTCTCATATACGGATCAACCGGCCCGGTTACCCAGTCCTTTGTCGCCCGCTCGCTTACCGATTTGCTCACGGCACAAGGCTCCAAATACTGCCCAACTACAACGAATGTTCTCGTCCGGTCGTGCATGAAGGAAGGGGGGCGGTACCTGTTCTGCGGAACTCCGTGCCAGGTTGCCGCCCTGCGATTGGCTGCGCGGGACAATACCGACATCAACCGTGTATTCCCATATACCATGGCGAACTTCTGCGGAGGGTTCCGGCCTTTCGAATTCTTGGATGATATTGTCTTGAGCTTAGGTATCTCTCCGAGGGACATTCGTTTCTTTCGCTTCCGTGGCGACGGTCAGCCGGGCTCCTTGTTGGCGTGTACCGAGGATGGGAGGAGCGTGACTGAACCGTATCCAGACTACATTGTTCGCTCGACCGTGCCGAAGATGAAACGTTGCTGGTATTGCCTCGATGCCACAGGTGAACTGGCCGATTTTGCATGCGGGGACGCGTGGCTACCACGTTTTCTGCGAGATTCGCACGGATGGTCCATCGTGCTTGGCCGGTCCTCGTTCGCAGAAACCGTTCTTCAGGACATGGTGCACGATGGCCATCTGATACGCCAAGAGGTTTCCTGTCAGGAAATATGCCAATCCCAGAAGGGCAACATTGCCTCCAAGAAATACCGTCAGCATTCTCGTATTCGCGTTTCTCGATTCATGAGAATCCAGACGCCGGAGTGGGATGTTGAATTGCCTCGCTTGAACCGAGGCATGATTCATGAGTTTCGCGTTCTCTTGGGCAAGAGCACCGTTGGCAGGAGAGTATCAAGGCTGCGGAGGCTGGTGTGGGGAATACCGGTTCGCTGACGGTGTTGCCTCAGATGGAATGATGAAGACAAAAGTCCTGACTCTCTGGAGCACCACGTACTGTGGAGGAGCGGCGAGGCGGTTCGTTGAACTTGTCGATGGTCTGTCGAGTCGAGGTACAGACGTCGTTTTGATCTCCGCGCATGATTACGTCGGGCATTCCAGCGCGTGCGTAGAGCGCCTCGCCTTGCCGCAGGGACGGCTCAGGGTTCCACGAACCCATTTGTCGGGCGAGTGCTCGATGCACTTGGAGCGTATTGTCCAGAAATACAAACCGGATGTTGTCTTTGCTTTCGGGCTGGTCAACGGTGGCATTCTCTTCCGTTCCGCACGTCTGAGCGGGATCCCGTGCGTTCTTTTCATACGTGGCATGGAGTTGGTTCCCAGGGAATACAGACGTCTTCCCTTCGATCGGGTACCCGTGTTGCGAACCATCACCGAGGGGCTGTACACCGGAGCATTTCGCGCCTATGCGCACAGGGTTTTCCACAAGACGGGAACTGTCGTCTTTCAACATGAAGCGCAATACGGCGCGTATCTTGACCATAGACTTCTCAGCCGTACCAGCACGTGCTCTATTCATCTACTGCCCAACAATTCGAATCCAAGCTGGTTGCCGGAACGATTGGCACGTCCGTTCGTGCGAGAGCCTGTGACAGTCGTCGCCGCCAATTTGTATTGGGCCAAGGGCTTCAAGATCGCACTGGATGCTTTCGGGATGGTTGGTGAACGCGTACCGAATGCTCAACTTGTCATCCTGGGAGACGGTCCCGATGGCAATGACATCCGTCGATATGCGGCTCGCATGCCCGGTGTGAGTTTTCACGGCCATGTCGGAGACGTGCGTGAATACTTCGAACGCGCCCGCCTGCTTCTACATCCCACGCTCTATGAATTGGGATCGCCAAACATCGTTCTGGAAGCCGCAGGCTGGGGATTGCCGATGCTCGTATCCGATGAAGTGGCGCACACGGTAGGGATGAGGTCTTGGGTATACCCCGCGCACGATCACAAGGGTCTCGCCCGGATATGGATCGATGCGCTTACGAAGGGCGGGGTCTACGACCGTCTCTGCCGGGAAAGTTATGAATTGGGGGAGCGACATCGATTCGATTGGGTGGCGAAGGCGCATGACATCCTGATTTCTCAGTCAAATGGGAGAAATGAGGAGCCTCATGGGTAATCCGCCGGGTTCTTTGCGAGACATGAGAGTGGCGCTGGCGGTGTTCGGCGCACAGGCGGCGCTGATCTACGGCGTGCTTCTGGTCCCCCAGGACTTTCTGAAGGCCCATACGCACGTCGTGTACCTCGCACACTACCTTCTGTTTCTACCCTTTCTCTTCAACGCACGGGATCGCGCTGCATTTCTCTTCTCCCCTTCTTTTCTGGTGGTCAGCTACGTCTGTCTCTCCTTCACGATAGGCGGATTCGCCTTCGCGAACGGTTATGTGCTGTTTCCGAAGAATCTCGGAGATTTCCGTCGGTGGGAGCACTACAACTTCGCAACGTTCTATTTCATGATGTGCAACATGTGTGCGATCTTCGCATACTTCCTGGCGAGAAGAGGATGGCCGGTGAGCTGCCCGCATCATGCAGAGAGTTCTCTCCAGCCCTATATTCCTCAACTGGTCATCGGCGGCATTCTCCTGGGTGTGTTTTCCGTTGTACGCGTGGGGCTTTCGTTTCTTGGGGGCACCGGCAGCATCTCTGTTGTCCCAAGAACATTTGGCGCCCTCGTCATTTGCGTTGCGCTCGTGAAAAGCAGGTGGCGATATCGGTTCCTGATCTACGCGGCTCTGTTGCTGCTGTTCGCCGCCTCCCAGTACGGCAATCGACGGATAGTCCTCCTGCTTGGCTTATCCGTGCTCTTCATGGAGGCGGCTCATCTCCAGGATCTCCGTCTTTCATTCCGACGAGTACTGACGTGCGTGGTTGTCCTTGCCCTGGCCGTCGTCCTTCAGATGACCATGACTATCGCCAGGGGATTCGATGGCTTCAAGGGCTCTTATTGGCAGACATTCACCAAGATCGAGAGTTTCGTGGGGCTTAAGAACGTGGTTGCCTATTCCCTCAAGCAGACAGAGGGCCCTACCACGTTCTTCCATTCATACAACGGCTTGAATTACGTTCTCAATGATCCTTCGCTCCTGTGTTACGGGAGCACGCTCGCCAAGGTTATGTTCATTGCCGTGCCTCGACCCGTCTGGCCGAATAAGCCTAAAGGTATGGTCGATATATATACATCGCGTTGGGATCCGGCATTCAGAAACCGCGGCGGTTCCACGGGAATCAACTTGTACGCGGAATACTTCTGGAACTTCCACGTGCTTGGCATTCTGTGTGTGGCGCCGATATTCTACGTCTTGAACCGTTGTTTCTTCTTCTATCTCGCCAGGCTTCGCGCCGGCAATGTCTGGCCATTCATCTATCTTGGTGTGGGGTACAATTTCTTGCTGCTGTATGCCAGGGGGCACGGCCTGGACGGCTTCGGGGTTTACGTTGTGTTCGGCTTGCTCGTTCAATGGATCCTGTTCAACCCACTTCTCTCAATGCTGAGCATCAGAAGACGGATGAACGCTTATCCGCGAGAAGATAGAGCATCATCTATTGTCTGCGATGCTTCGGTAGTGTATGAGTAGCATGTGGAGCGCGTCGGCGGGGGAACGATGCGCAGACTCTTGCCCTGTGTTGTCGTTCCGGGCCTCTCTATGTCTGCCTGTTCGGTGGAGCGCATGATATGCGGATTGCGATTGTCTGTGGGACCTTTCGGACGGGCTGGGGCTATCAGGAGAACGTCTGGGCTGAGGAATTGTCGCGCGCAGGACATTCGGTTCGTGTGTTCTCGGCCGGTTGCCTCCGTGGCGCCGCAGTCGATACCCAGGCATATGAACTCTGTGCTTTGCCTGCGCGAGCGTTGTCACACGGGGTATTCCTCTCGTCCGGTTTGCGGGGACTGATCGCGGAGTACGCACCTCACTTGATTCTTTGGTTTGGCGTTGAACAGTTCTTTGGCCGAGACTTGATATCATATGATGAGGCGCCCATTGTGAGCTTCTTCGGGCTCAATCGCGGGATGCATGAATTCGACTGGCGAAAGCGAGGAATTCCGTTCTCCCAGAAGCTGCATGCCATCACTTGGCGCATTGTCCGCGGGGGAATCACTCGTGAGGCCTGCCGCCGGAGCGATCTCATTGTCGTGACGGTCCCCGAGACCCGCGAGATTCTGCATCTTCTGTTTTCCGCAAAGGAGCGAGAAGCGGTCGATCCTCGCATCCTCCACGTGCCGCTTGGCTTCTCGCCTCATGTCTATCAGTGGAGCCCATCGACTTGCCAATTGATACGCGAAGAACTCAATATCGCTCCAACCGACGTAGTGGTCATCTTCTCGTGTAGATTCTCTGCGGCACGGAAGGAAGAACGCAACCGGAATACCATCAGGGCAATCTGTTCTGCCCTGGAGGCCCGCCCCAGGTTGCGCGCCGTCCTGGTGGGTTTTGACACCGGCGTCGTGTCGATGGGGTTGGAGCAACTCATTCGACAGAGCACAGCGGCCTCGCGTGTTCATCGCCTGCCTTTCGCGGGACAAGGGAGATTGAACGAGCTGTACAATGCCGCCGATATTGCCGTCCTGCCCAATGCCAGCATCTCGTGTCAGGCGGCTCTTGGCACGGGTCTAATCGTATGCCTGGCGAACAATGGCACCATGGATCACGTCATTCGACATCCATCGCAGGCCGCGTTCTTCGATCCTGCTCGGCCCGAGGAACTGTCCCATCGGCTGATGGATCTCGCGGATTCGATAGCATCGAAGTCCGTGCAAGACAGGTTTCTGGAACGAGACGTGTTGGCTCGCGCGAGCCGATGGTTGGGATATGACAGGCTCGTCGCTTCCGTCGTGGAACATATCACCGCAGGAGCCTGCAAGCAGAACGGGGATGGCGTGACACGGGCTATCGCGGCGCGGCGTGACGGCGCACATGGAGTTGTCTCTTGAGAATCTGCATGCTTAACATCACCTCCGGCGGGATGAGCGGAGGGTATAGGAAGTACCTGTTGAAGATCGTGCCCCGCTTGGCGGCACATCCGCAAGTGCAGGCCCTGCTTGTGGGAATGCCCGAATCCGTGGATTTCTCCCAGTTGCGAGGCGCGGTTCCTGCACTGGAGTGGTTGCCCCTGAAATGCACCTTGTTTACCGTTGCCCGAGAGATCGACCGGTGTGCGCGGAAAGTCATCGAAAGGTTCTCGCCGGACGTGCTTTTCCTGCCCACGGCTCGCTATTGGTCGCTCGATAGCATCCCGGTCGTCAACATGGTGCAAAACATGAAGCCCATGATGCTGGGCTATACCGCCTATCGCATGGAGTGGATCAAGAACCGGGCGCGATTCCGGCAAATGCGCAAGGCGGTCGAACGGTCGAACAGGGTCGTGGCCATCTCGCAGTTTGTGAAAGACTATCTGACGGGCGAGCTTGGGGTCCCGGAAACCAAGGTGGGGGTGGTGTACCACGGCATCGAACTGAACTGCGGCCAGGCCGAGGAGAGGCCGGCGTGCATTCCCGAGGACGGGTCCGGGCGGTTCGTGTTCACCGCCGGTGCTGTATATCCTTACCGGGGTCTGGAGGACCTGATCGAGGCGTGGCGGCTCTTGCGGGGCTTGCCGGGCCTGCCCGTTCTGGCCATAGCTGGAGAGGTTGGTAACGGGATGTCGCGATATTACGGCAGGTTGAACCGCCTGATCCTGAAGAACAAGTTGGATTCGCACATCCGTTTTATGGGGGTGCTCACGCAAAGTGAGATGATGTGGTGTTATCGAAACTGCTCGGCTTTTGTCATGACAAGCCGCGTCGAGGCATGTCCGAATATCGCCCTGGAGGCCATGGCAAACGGGTCTCTATGTGTGAGCACGGAGAACCCGCCTTTGCCTGAGGTATTCCAGGATGCGGCATCGTACTACCCGGCGGGTGAGCCCGACCGGCTGGCGGAGCGAATCCGCGAGATCCTGGGCTTGCCGGGGGAGCAACAACGGAGCATACGAGACAGGGCTTGCGCCCGGGCAGCGTGCTTCAGTTGGGAATCCTGCTGTGATCGAACAGTCGCAGAGTTGCGGAAAGTGGTCCGAGGATGACAGGCGTGACGACCCATTCTTCAGGAACAATCGCATGAGTCCAGAGATCGTAGACGCTCGGCCTGTCCACTCGTCGTCGATGCGGTCTCACCCGTTGCCCGGTCACAAGCCAATCACTGTCGCCATACCTATCGGGTGGTCCACCAACATCGGCAATGCCTTCTTCGCGGAAGGGATCAAGTACGTCCTGGAGCGGGCCATCCCCAACTGTCGGGCCGTTCTGCTCACCGATCAGGCGGCATTCCTGAACCTGATGCCGGGACGGAACTATCGTCATGAGCCTCCCAACAGCCTGCGCTATCTCGACCATATTCGGCCCGACTACGTCGTCGTCGCGGGCAGTTGTCTGACCGAGCAATTTCCGCGCATCTGGGGAGAGTCGTTCCGCCGCCTGTATCAGGCCGGTACGAAAGTCCTGCTGATCGGCGCCGGGCACTACGACTACAGCGCAAGGGAGAGCCAGCTTTGCCGCGACCTGCTGAAACAGTATCCCCCTCATGTATTCATCTCGCGCGATCACAGAACCTATGAGGGCTTTCACGATCTCTCGAAGCATTCGTACGATGGGATAGATTGTTCCTACTTCGTGCCTGAGGTTTTCGAGCCCATCAAGACAGACCTCCCGCCCTACATCATTCTGAACTTCGACAAGACCCCGGAGCCGTCGATCCAGGTGTCAGCCAACGGTGCTTCGCCGCTGTCCGGCTCTCCAAGTCCGGCGACGAGCCACTCGGTCCGATTCGATTTTGGGGGCCACGAGTGGCTGCTTCAATTTCCCAGGATTCGGCTGAAATTGTCGCGGCTCCTGGATAAAGGCTATGCTTTTGCCGTAGGACCCCTGGGGTTGCACGGCACTCGGCAGAGGCAGGCCGGTGAGATGATGATCGTACGCACCGACCATGCACTGAACCCGTTGATGCTCCGGCGGATCTTTCGCGGTCCGAATGCGTTTGCGGGCGACCTTCCCTATACGTATTACAATCTCTATGGTCAGACGGAGCTCACTCTGACGGATCGCATTCACGCCGCCCTGGTCACGCTGTCGTACGGGCGTCCCGCGATGTTGATTTCGCGAAGCGGCCGGGCGTCCATTATCGAAAGGGTCGGAGGTGGGGATGTAACACGCAGGCCGACACAGCTCGACATGGATGTCCTGTCGCGCGAGAAACAGCGCATGATCGATTTCCTAAGTTCGGTGCCCTGGTGATACGACTCGCGCAGCAGAATTGATAGTGCCTCAATCGCATAGAGAAATCCACACAATGAGACAAATCCTTCAACATCTCAAGACCGGAGTCATGGAACTTGCGGAGGTCCCGTGCCCGCAGGTCGGGCGGGGGCAGGTGCTGATTCAGACGCGGGCGTCGCTGATCTCCGCGGGGACCGAGCGCATGCTCGTGGAGTTCAGCAAGGCGAACCTGATCCAGAAGGCCCGGCAGCAGCCGGAGAAGGTCAAGCAGGTGCTGGACAAGATCAAGGCGGACGGGATCTTGCCGACGCTGGAAGCCGTGTTCCGAAAGCTCGATCAGCCGTTGCCGCTGGGCTACTGCAATGCGGGTGTTGTGCTCGATGTGGGAGAGGGCGTTACAGACCTGCAGCCGGGCGACCGGGTCATCAGCAACGGCAACCATGCCCAGATCGTCTGCGTGCCGCGCAACCTGGTCGCCAAGGTCCAGGAGAACGTGACGGACGAGGATGCGTCCTTTGCCGTGCTGTCGAGCATCGCCCTGCAAGGCATCCGTCTGCTTGGGCCCTGCCTGGGGGAGAAGGTTATGGTCTTCGGCATGGGCTTGATCGGGCTGGTTACCGTGCAGCTCCTGAGGGCCGGCGGGTGCGAAGTCCTGGGCGTGGACTTGAATCCGCAAAGGCTGAAACTGGCGGAGCAGTTCGGCGCGAAGACTGTCGACCTGTCTCGTGGCGCTGATCCGACGGAAGCAGCCAAGGCCTGGACCGCTGAACGCGGCGTGGACGGCGTCATCATCGCCGCGTGCGCCAAAACGGACGAGATCATTCATCAGGCCGCCGAGAGTTGCCGCAGGCGGGGGCGCATTGTCCTGGTCGGCGTCGTGGGTCTGAACCTGCGGCGAAGCGACTTCTACGAGAAGGAATTGACGTTCCAGGTTTCCTGCAGCTACGGACCCGGACGCTACGAAGAGGCCTACGAGCAGAAGGGACAGGACTACCCGTATGGCCTGGTGCGCTGGACTGAGGGACGCAATTTCGAAGCCGTACTCGGCGCGATGTCAAGCGGGACCCTCAGGGTCGAGCCCCTGGTGACGCACAGGTATTCCCTCGCCGAGGCCATCAAGGCCTATAAGACGATCGAGAGCGACCCATCGGCCCTGGGCGTGGTCCTTCAGTATCCCTGCGAGGTGGCTCGCTCCACTCGCGTGGCGATTTCCCGGGGCCGCTCGACCAGGACCGGCCAAGCTGTAGTGGGCGTCATCGGCGCAGGCAATTTTGCGATCAGTACGCTGCTACCATGTCTGGGCAGGACAGGGGCGCGCCTCAAGTACATCGCAGGCCGGAGCAATGGTGCCGCACTCGTGCATGCGGCCAGGAAGTTTGGATTCGAGAACGCCGTCACTGACTACAGGCAAATCCTGGATGACGGGGACGTGAATACCGTTTTCGTGGTGACCGGTCACAACAATCATGCCTCGTTGGCGGGCGAGGCCCTTGGTGCGGGCAAGCACGTTTTCGTGGAGAAGCCGCTCGCAATCGGCACGGCGCAGTTGACGGACATCGGCAACATAGTCAAGCAACATCCTGATCGGCAGCTCATGGTCGGTTTCAATCGCCGCTTCAGCGCTCACACCCGGAAGATCAAAGAACTATTGGCGGGTCGAGCCGGTCCCATCTGCATGACAATGACCGTGAATGCCGGCGAGATCCCCGCCGCTCACTGGACTCAGGACCCGCAAGAGGGGGGAGGACGCATCATCGGCGAGGGTTGTCACTTCATCGATCTGTTATCCTGCCTCGCGGGCAATCCCATCGAGACGGTCCATGCGGCACGGGTGGGTGAAGGCCCGGCTGTGCGCGATGACAAGATGTCCATCCTCCTGACCTTCGCAGATGGCTCGGTCGGGACCATCAACTACTTCGCCAACGGGTACAAGAGGTATCCCAAGGAGACCCTTGAGGTCTTCTGCGACGGCCGGGTCCTTCGCCTGGAGAATTTCCGCGTGACCCGGACGTACGGCTTCGGGCGGGACAGGACATTCAAGACCAGACGCCAGGATAAGGGGCACATGGCGGAGATTCAGGCGTTCGTGGACCGGGTGGCTGGCGGTGGCGATCCGCTGATTCCCTACGAAGAGCTGGCGAACGTCACGCAGGCAAGTATTGCGGCCGTGGAGGGGGCAAGAGAGCACAAAGTTGTTCGCCTTGGCGAAACGGCAGGATCGCCTCTGTCGGAAGGGAGGGGGCAACCTGCTCACTCCTGTGTTGAGGTGGGATGCGCGGCCGGTTGATTCGCCTCCTGAATACAATCCGCTATCTGCGCGCGGAGCAAATCTGCGGGCAAGCTCGACGGTATGTGGTCGTCACAAAAGACCGGCGGCCGCGAAGGGACTTTGGCCGAGCGCCGGAGTTTCCGGGCTGTCGATGGACTCTTGCGAAGGAGATACTGCCTCCCGCGGCCGAAGGCATCCACAGGGATGCTGTCAGTAAAGGCGTATTCAGATTCCTGAATACATCCCAGGAGATCGGTTTCCCCCCGCGCTGGGACTGGGACAATCAACCGAAGTTATGGCTCTATAACCTCCACTATTTTGACTGGCTTTGGGCCCTGGATTTCAATCCGGGCAGGCGGGTCGTACTGGACTGGATCGGCAAGTGCCGAGGTCACGATGCCGGCATCGGTTGGGACCCCTATCCGACATCCTTGAGACTGATCAACTGGTGCGGTTTCTTCTTCGGTCGCTTCAAGGACGACACAGAGAGCGACCGTGGCTTCTGCAATACCCTTTGGGAGAGCCTGTACGCGCAGTGTGATTGGCTCGGCAGGCGCCTCGAGACGCATCTGCTGGGCAACCACTATCTTGAGAATGCGGCCGCACTGGCCTTTGTGGGGGCCTGCTTCCGGGGAGAGCAGGCCCGGAAATGGCTCGACCGGGGGATGCGAATTCTCTCCGGCGAGATTCGAGAGCAGATTCTCCCGGATGGCGTACACTTTGAACTGTCTCCCATGTACCACTGCCGTATCCTGTACGTGCTCGCGGTGCTGATGGAGGCGGAATCTGCGGAAATCAATGCTCTACTGGCGGAACCCGGTCATCGAATGGCGCGGGCCCTCGGCAAATTGTGTCATCCAGACGGCAGGATCGCCCTGCTGAGTGACAGTGCTCAGGGTGTGTACCATGAGCCGGAGCGTCTGCTGACGTACTGTGCTCGCCATCTGCCCGCCCCGGGGACCGAAAGTGCTCCCTCCGGCGGTTTCAGCTTGCCGGCTTGCGGCTACTATGGATGGCGGGGCTCCGACGGCACGTATCTCATTGCGGACTTCGGCCGAATCGGTCCCGACTACATTCCCGGTCACGGGCATGCGGACATCTTCAACTTCGAGTTGTCCCTGAACGGCTATCGGGTCGTCACGGATTCCGGGGTCCATGATTACGAGGATTCTGCGACGCGTCGATATTGCCGTTCCACGGCTGCCCACAACACGGTCGAGATCGATGGTCAGGACCAATGTGAGTTGTGGGGCGCCTTTCGCGTGGCCAGGCGCGGGTATCCGCGTGATATCACGTGGCACTGCGACGAGAAGGGCTTCACACTGAGCGGATGGCACGACGGCTATCGAAGGTTGCCCGGCAAGCCGACGCACTCCAGGCGGATGCAGTGGAGTACGGCCGAGGGTTTGACCGTGCAGGACAGGATCATGGCACGGCGTCCCGTGCATTGCATCTCGCGTTTGCACCTCCATCCCGCGTGCCGTGTCACCGGCCTGAGCAGCCGTCTCGTGCAGGTGACGTATCCCGGAGGGACTTTTGTGGTGGAGGCAAACTGTGACATTCAAGTGGAGCAGACGCCATATTTCGAGCGGTTCTACGAGGTCCGGACTCGTCCAGGTTTGTGCATGGTCGGCCGAGGGTGTCAAGTCGAAATCAAGTACAGGATAAGAAGCAACACCACACCCTGAGGTCTTGAGGAACATCATGAGGATACTGATCATCGCTCAATACTTCCCTCCCGACATCACGGCGGCTGCCTTTCGGATCTTCGATACGGCCCGGCTCCTGGAGGCCAACGGCCATGAGGTCCATGTGATCACCGCCTTTCCGCACAGGTCGCAGGCCGACGGTGACTCCGTCAACGAGTATGACCGTCAGATTTCCAGAGTATTGCGGACCAGGATCGCTCATCTGAATGGGAGAGGTTTTCTCGACTACATCAGGCATTACGCATCCTTCATGGTGGGAAGCGCCTGGCTCGGGGTGAAGCATCGGCTGGTTCACTGGAAACCGGATGTGATCTGGGCCAGCTCTCCTCCGCTGTTTGTGGGCCTCAGCGGCGTGGCCCTGTCCCGGCTGTTCCGAATTCCTCTGGTCGTCGATATCCGGGACATCTGGCCTGCCTCTGCCGTCGGGGCCGGGCAACTGTCTGCAGAGGGAAGGGCCTGCCGCGTCGGAGAGAGGATGGAGCAGTATGTCTATGATCGAGCCCTTCATATCACGTGCGTGGCTCGGCCGATGCAGGAGTACATCCATGCAAAGACCAGGACTCCTGTGACCGTCGTGTATAACGGTGCGAAGGCATCGGATATTATGGACGGACCCGATGGGCATCACGGCTCCTCGAACGGTCACACGCTTCTCTACGCGGGCAATCTTGGCAGGGTGCAGCAGCTCGACCTGTTGATCCGCGCGTGGGCGAACGTGCATGGCAGGAATGGCCGTGGCAAATGGATCATAAAGCTCCTGGGGACCGGGGCTGTAGAGGACGATTTGAAGAAGCTCGCAAGAGACCTGGGGACGAGCGACAGCGTTGTCTTCATGCCACCTGTCTCCCGCCAGGATGCGGCGCGGGAGATGGTGCAGGCGGCCGCGCTGTCCGTGAGCCTCCAGCCGGACAAGGCGTTCGAGAGGACTATCCCTTCGAAAGTTTTCGACTGCATGGCCGCGGGCAGGCCCATATTGGCCGGAGTTGCCGGGGAAGGTAGAGAGATCCTGGAGTCAACAGGAGCGAACATCTGCTACCAGCCGGGCAATCAGGCGGACCTGGAACGAGCCCTGGAGCAACTCATGCGGGACTACCAGCGCCTGCAATTGGTGGCCTACAGGAACCCCCAGGTGATACGAAACGGGTACACGAGGGAGCGGGCGGTGGAGGCCCTCGCGAGGGTCTTTGACTCCGTGGTCCCGGATCGCGGCCTCGTGCCGGCGACGGCGAGGGAGGCAAACCGGCAGTGGCAGTATCGTCGATCGTCGCCCCAGCTTGGCCGGGAGAACGCCTTGACCGGCAGAGTCGATGAGGAACTCTCGGAGCGGAATGCTGCCCGCACATACAAGTGATCGCCGGGTCAGGCGCGGAATTGAAAGTGGAATTCTGCACAATGGAGATAACCGATGAGAATTTGCACAGTGGGTGCGGGCTACGTGGGATTGGTTTCGGCGGCCTGTCTGGCGGAGGCAGGGAACGAAGTGGTTTGCGTCGATAAGGACGAGAGACGGATCGCACGGCTGTGCGAGGGGGTTGTCCCGATCTATGAGCCGGACCTGGAGAGGCTTGTCCAGCGGAACCTGCGGTCCGGGCGGCTGCGGTTCACCACGGATCTGAAGGAGGGGATGCGCCGGTCCGTGATCGTCATTCTCGCCGTCGGCACGCCTGCCGCGGCGGACGGCTCGACGGACCTGTCGCACATTGACGCCGTCGTGGCCCAGATCGGCGGGCTGCTCGAGGAATACCGCATCATCGTGACGAAGAGCACCGTGCCCGTGGGCACGCATGCGCGGATCATCACGGCGCTGCGCTCCCGGACGAGCGTGCCGTTTGACTACGTGGCGAATCCTGAATTCCTGAAGGAGGGGGGAGCCGTCGAAGACTTCATGAGCCCGGACAGAGTCATCATCGGCACAGCCAGTCCTCGCGCCAGGGAAGTGATGGCCGAGCTCTACGCGCCGTTCATGCGGAAATCGAACCGGATTCTGTATATGGATCCTATGTCCGCCGAGATGACCAAGTACGCCGCCAACGCGATGCTGGCGACGCGGATTTCCTTCATGAACGAGATCTCGCATCTGTGCGAGAAGGTGGGAGCGGACGTGGAGTCCGTCCGTCGGGGCCTGGGATCAGACCCTCGCATTGGGTCCGCCTTCCTGTTCCCCGGCGTGGGATTCGGAGGCAGTTGCTTTCCCAAGGACATTACCTCGCTGATCCACACGGGCCAGTCGCACGAGTTGCCGATGGACATTGTGCGGGCCGTCTGGCGGGTCAATGAGTCAGCGCGGGAGCGGTTTGCGCATCGCATCAGAGAGTACTTCGCCGGCCGGGAGAACGACGTTACGCTCGGCGTATGGGGGCTTGCGTTCAAGGCGAACACGGATGACGTGAGGGAATCGCCGGCGCTGTACTGTGTCAGGCGATTTCTGGACTGGGGCATGAGGGTGAAGGCGTACGATCCGGAGGCGGGGCAGGCCGCACGGGCGGCTCTCAACGGACAAATCCAGCTTTGCGCCAATGCCTGTGAGGCCCTGGATGGCAGTGACGCGCTGGTCGTGTTGACCGATTGGCAGGAATTCCGAACGCCGGATTTTGAGGCGATTCGAAGCCGGTTGAAGCGGCCCGTCGTATTCGACGGGCGAAACCTCTACGACCCCGGCAGAGCCAGGCAGGCCGGACTTGAGTATCACTGTGTCGGCCGGCCCTCGCAACCGAGCAATGAGTGCGAGTAGGCACACTTTCTGATCGGCCGATGTCAGGTGCCGCAAACCGGCTCATCTGTTTACCCCATTAGCTCACGATTCATCTCACTTCTGGAGGTAGGGGAGGGTTATCGGTCCCCTTGAAGATTCTCCTTTGGCAAGGCCGGAGGTCTTTCCGGATTGCGGCTTGGCCGCGCGGCAGGCAAGCCAAATGTGACGGCCAATCCGGCCGCGGGGACATGAAGGCCCTTGCCAATGGTGATCTCGCGATTTTTACCGGTGGCGCACAGTGCGAGCCGTGCGAGCGAGCAGATCACGGAAGACCCCGAGAAAACCAATCGGCACAACGTCTGCTGCGAAGTTGCTGAAAATCAATTCATAGTACGACGACTCTGTTGCCGATACATAACGTACGAACTTTATTGGCATGTGATCCATTTGTCGAGATGGAAATCGAGCAGGAGTCCAATCCGAGGGCGGACAACGCCGCAGCAGGCGGCGGTTCCTTACAGGAGTTCCCTGGATGTGAGTTCCGCCATTATCGGACGGTTTTAATTTTACACGGGGCTATCGGGCCCCTATAATTTCCCTATCTGGTGCCGCGCAGGTTGAGGGGCTGCGTGTCAGGGCCAGGCGGCGACCGGGGGGTCGGATTCCACGACGGGTCCGAGCTTCGCAGGCTGTCGGCAGGGAGACACGAGGCAGCATATGGAGCAAGGCGTAGAAACTGGTGTCCTGCAATTGCGTGATGTGGCAGAGCGGATACCTGCAGAACAGCGAAGATCGCGGAAGCAGAGGTGCGCCGAGCTTCGCCCGACGGCCGGCCCTTCACGCGTGGTGGAGGAGGCACAGCCGTCATCGGATTCGACCGGGGCTTGCGTGCGGCGGCCTCTACGCACCGCGGAGTTGCTGATTCGCTCGTTGGACATCGCCGGCTCGCTGGCAATCCTCATGGTTGCTCTTCCCGTGATCCTCGTCGTTGCGCTGCTGATCAAGCTGACTTCCCACGGCCCGGTCCTGTACAGGCAGGAACGGGTCGGCAAAGATGGAAGGCTCTTTACCCTCTACAAGTTCCGCACGATGATCAATGACGCGGAGAAGCATATCGGACCGGTGTGGGCGGCCAAGGATGACGGTCGCGTCACGCCTGTCGGTCGCGTTCTCCGAAGGATGCGCATCGATGAGTTTCCGCAGTTGTGGAACATCCTGCGAGGAGAGATGAGCCTCGTCGGGCCCCGGCCGGAGAGACCCTACTTCGTCGCGCGGCACAAGGCCCTGCAGGGCGTCCGGCTGTCCGTGAAGCCGGGGCTGACCGGTTTGGCGCAGGTGAGAAGCGTTTATGACCTCAAGCCCACCCACAAGGTCAGGTACGACTGCCTCTACATTCAGAGGAGGTCACTCCTGCTGAACGTCTATATCCTCCTGCTCACCATCCCTGCGCTCGTAGCCAGAAAAGGGTGGTAGTTCAGGTCACACCTCCGGATAGATCCACGGCTTGCGATACTCGCGGCGCAGCAGTTGATTGGCTTGCGCGTCGTTGAGGCAGAGCTCGCGGTCGCCGTCCCATTTGACGCTGCGGCCGAGCTTCATCGACAGCATTCCGAGCAGGCTCATCGTCGTGGAGTAGTGGACTTCCTCGATGTCGCTGATCGGGCGTCTGCCGGTTTCGATGGCGTTGAGGAAGTCGGCCCAGAGCTCCTTGATGTTCTGGTCGTCCGGCTGGTTGAGTCTCGGCTCCTCGTGGATCTCCTGCTCGCCCCGGCCGATTGGATAGAACGTCCAGCCCCGCTGCCAGCCCATGTGGAATGTCCCCTTCGTGCCGTAGAAGAAGCAGCCGACGCTCTCCGTCTTCTCGGCGGGGTTGCCGGAGAACTGCCGATGCTCCCATGTCACCGTCAGGTCGTCGAATTCATACGTCGCGACCTGGTGGTCGGGCGCATCGGTCGTCTGGTGCTCCTGCGTGAGGACCGGCTTGCCTTTGATCGGTCGGCCGCCGGCGGAGAACACCGTGTGCGGGCTCTTGCGCTCCATGATCCAGCGGACCTGGTCAAGCCAGTGGACGCCCCAGTCGCCTAGCGTCCCGTTGGCGTAGTCGAGATAGCTGCGCCAGCTTCGCGGGTGAATGCCGCCGCTGTACGGCCGCACCGGCGCCGGGCCGCACCATAGGTCCCAGTTCAGTTCCTTCGGCGGCTCGGCGTTCTTCTTCGGTTCCTCCGGGCCGTCCCCGCCGGAAAGCACGAAACAGCGGACCATCCCGATCTTTCCTGCTTTTCCCTCCTGTAGAAACTTCCTTCCTGAGACATTGTGCGGCGAGACCCGCCGGTGCGTCCCCACCTGCACGACGCGATTGGCCGCTCGGGCCGCGTTGACCATGGCCCGGCCCTCCAGGATCGTGTGACTGATGGGCTTCTCCACGTACACATGGGCCCCGGCCTTGACCGCCGCAATCGTCGGCAGGGCGTGCCAGTGGTCGGGCGTAGCTACGATCGCAATGTCCGGCTTTTCCTTTTCCAGCATCTCGCGATAGTCCTCGTAGTGCTTGGGCTGTTCGCTCGTCCACTTGGCCGCCTCCGCGGCGCACCTGGCAGTCTGCCGCTGATCCACATCCACCATCGCGGCCAGTTTGCACCGCCCCGACGCCATCGCCTCCCGCAAGATATTCGTACCCCACCAGCCGCAACCGATGAGGGCCGTGCGATAGGTCTTGTTCTGCTGCGCACCCGCAACGGCCGGGAAGTTGACGGCCAATCCAGTGGCAATCGAGCTTGTCAGAAATCTCCGGCGATCCATAGGCATGGTCATCTCCTTCTCAAACTGGCGAACGGGCCATCCTTGTCTTTGTCAGAACTCGCAGGCACTTCGGCCTGCACCTTCGCTATCCACTCTATTGACTCCCCGCGCCCCGTCAAGTCCGAAATGCCGCCCACCCGCTCGTAGTGACGCCGTAAGGCGTTTGTCGTAGCATGGGCATCTTGCCCATGAGTAGGGTGTGCATCGCACACCGTTCTTGTCATTCCTGCGGAAGCAGGAATCCAATCCCTCTCGTTCAAGCACACCATTCTTCCGTGTCACGAAACCGCTGATGAACGCGGATGGGCGTCAAGGAGACCGCCGCTTCTCTTACTTCTCGCTTATCACATAGCACTTATCGCTTGACTGTCCCCGCCTCTTGCCCTCAATCACCCCCTCCGCCTCCGCCGCCTGCTCTGGGCCTCTGAGGGTCTTACTCTGCGCGAGTTGGTTTGGCCTTCTCACCGACCGTCTTGGAGTGCATTAAGGCACTTTCCTTGGTATCGAAATCCCTCTCAGTGAAGAGCAGGGTCGTCTCCCCAATGAGGATCCGGTCGTTCTCGGCCAGGGCACTCTTCTCCTCGAGTCTGCGCATGTTCAGAAGAGTGCCGTGCTTACTTTTCATGTCCTCCACATAGTACCTGCCTGTGCTCTCCTCAAACAGCACCCGGAAGTGCGTGCGGGAGACCATGTCATCGAGTATCTGCAGGGGCAGGGCCTCCGCTCGCCCGATCACACTCGTCCGGCGGCCCAAGGGCAGATACTCCCCTCTCTGCTTGCCCGAAACCACAATGAGCGATGCCATACCGACTCCCCAACCATGAACCCGTTAATGAGCCTGCGTCCGCCACGACACTTCTACTTCTTCACATCCGACAAAAGCGCTTCCGCCTCCACTATCAGTGGTTTCATTACTTCGATAAAGTGGTCTTGATTCTTGAACCCAACACGCAACCGTTCCAGCGTCGACTTTGCCTCGTCGGCCCGGCCGATTCTGTGCAACGCCATCGCGGTGAATGCCAACGCTGTTGGGTCAGATTCTCCCCCTGGGTCAGCTCGCAACGTCCCAGCCCTCGTGAGCATCTTCAACGCTTCGTCGTATGCGCCGGTTCGGTATTGAGCCGCAGCCAGCGTCGTTAGGTTGTCAGCATCATCTGGCTCAAGGGCAACGGCCTTCTGCGCCTCCGCCAATGCGGATTGGTATTCCTCGGGAGTCTTGTCGGGTGAGATGACGGTGTACCATGCATGAGACTGGAGCGTCCAGGGGTCCCGCCAGATGCGCGAACTCACAATCTGCTCGGCAACCGCGCGCACGCGCGGATGGAGCGCGGCATTGTCGCGTAACTGAGCCATGATGTCCGAGTAAAGCATGTGTGTCCGGCGCAGTTCATCTACGATTTCTTTGGCCTCATGACCGATCCTGCGCGCCTCATGGCCACCGGTCGGTGTGGCGGAATCCCAGACCTTAATCCGTCCATCATAGTCGCCTGACACAATCCACTTGGCGTCGGGCGCAATCGCTATTGCGTGAACGAAGGAGTCGTGCCCCTGCAATGTCACGAGTTCCGCGCCGGTGATGAAATCCCAGATCCTTATCGTGCCCTCCCTGCCCCCTGATACGACCCGCCTGCCGTCAGGCGTGAAAGCAATCGTCTCGACATGGTCCCGGTGGCCCGAGAGCGTCGCGATTTCCTTCCCGGATTTCACATCCCATGTTTTGGTTGTTCTATCACTGCTTCCGGAAGCGAGGTGCTTTCCATCGGGGGAGAAGGCACCGCACAAGACATATCCCTGATGGCCGCGAAGGGTCGTCATTTCCTCGCCGGTTTGGGCGTCCCACAGTTTGACCGTGTTGTCAGAGCCTCCGGAGGCAATCCGCTTGCCATCGGGACTGAACACGGTGAAAGGGACGCCTTCAGGTCCGGGGTGACTGAGTGTCATCAATTCGGCGCCTGTCGCGGAATCCCATACCCGAATCACACTGTCTCCGCGGACTCCGTAGCCGCTCGACACGATCCGTTTGTCATCGGGGCTGAAGCAGACAGAGTCCAGCGCTTTCCCCTTGTGCTCACGGAAGGTCAGGAGTTCAGAGCCGCTCCGGGCATCCCAGACCTTGGCCGTTCCATCGGAACTTCCTGATACAAGACGAGTTCCGTCCGAGTTGTACGCTATGGCACTAACCCAGCTTCCGTGTCCATGCATCGTCATGACTTCCGTCATGGTCGCGGTGTCGTAGACCTCCATCTTTCCCCCCACCCCTGCGACGAAGCGCGATCCATCAGGACTAACTGCCAGGCAAGCGACGCTGTCTCGTCGATCGCTGGGCCGAGGTGACGCCGCCTCACGATTGACCGCTCCATCCCAGACCTTGACCGTATCATCCGAACTGCGGGAGATAATGCGTTTGCCGTCCGCGCTGAATCCTGCCGAGTCGACATAATCCTTGTGTCCACGCAAAGTCATCACTTCCGTCCCGTTGTTTGCGTCCCAGACCTTGACTGCATAGCCGCCCGCTGAGACGATGCGCTTGCCGTCCGGGCTGAATCGCACTGACCGAATTTGACTGTCATGGCCGCGCAACGTCATGAGCAAGGCACCGGTTGCCGCGTCCCAGGCCCGCACTGTATTGTCCCAGGTGCCCGAAACGATGCGTTCTCCGTTCGGGCTGAAAGCT
>Ga0214473_10000499_pt1 | contig 55452 bp, 50 predicted proteins | sample RVTome_7_FD_203509 | JGI IMG/M metagenome (GOLD analysis project Ga0214473, IMG submission 203509) | Soil microbial communities from uranium-contaminated site in the Upper Colorado River Basin, Wyoming, United States - RVT98D197 | ecosystem: Environmental > Terrestrial > Soil > Contaminated >... | reverse complement strand
ACGCCTCCCTGGGGGGACGCGGGTATGCCGCACGCCCCGCTTAACCGTTTCCGCGGCTCACGCGACGCTGACGCTCTGGATCGAGTGGTGCCGCGCGATCAGGTCCCGGAAGACGCGGAGGTTCTTCCCCGCCTTCCCGATCGCCCGACCCTTCTTCGCGGGGTCGACGGTCACGGTCGCGTGGACGACGCCGTTCTCCCGCGTCTCGAGGTCGACCTTCCGGACGTCGTAGTTCCGGAAGACGTTCGCGACGAACTGCTTCGGGTCCTCGCTGTACTCCACGACGTGCACGTCGCGGTTCATCCGCTTCCGGAGGAGCTGGACGTGCTCCCCGCCCTTCCCGATCGCGCGCGCGACCTCCCCGGCCTTCACGACGAAGATGATCCGGTCCGCCGCGTCGACGCAGTCCACGACGTTCGTCTGCGTGAGGTCGGAGAAGAGGCGCACGTATTGGATCGTCTCCTCCGTGAACGTGATTTCGGCCATCGGGGCCCCTACGCGGACAGGATGTTCGAGTCGCCCGGGTCGATCACGGCGAGCGCCGCAACGGAGAACGGCTTGCCGCACGCCGCGCCGAGCTCCGCGTTCGTGCCGGGGAACTTGAACACCTTCGCGTTCACGTCGGTCATGCTGTCCGGGCAGTTCGAAGCGACGACGACGAGGCGGGCCTTCCCCGTCCGCGCGACGTGGCGCACGGTGCGGACGCCGAAGCGGACCTCTCCCGTGTCCACCGCCACCTTGAGCGCCCGCGCGATGTCGATCACGCGGACGCCTCCGACTCCGCCTTCCGCCGGACCGCCTGCGGGCGGTAGACGAGGTTCACCGCGCCGGTCCCGAGCGTGACCGGCTGCCCGACGATCACGTTCTCCGCGACGCCGTCGAGCGCATCGACCTCGCCCGAGATCGCCGCGCGGAGCAGGTGGTGGGCGGTGATCTCGAACGCGGCCCGTGCGAGGACGGACGACTTTCGCCCGGAGATCCCGTGGCGGCCGATCGCCTTCACGTCGCCGTCGTTCGACATCATGTCCGCGACGAGCATCAGGTGCCGGATGTCGACCGTGAGGCCCTGTTCGGAGAGGGTCTTGTGGGCCTCCTCGATGATCGCGTTCCGCGCGGCCTCCACCCCGAGCGTCTCGTAGATCTCCTCGACGCTGTTCGTCGTCGTCCGCGTGGCGTCCACGTCCTCGAGGTCGAGCACCTTCGCGAGGTTCGAGCCCTCCGTAAAGATCACCCGCAGGCCGTCCGCCCCGGGCCGGCCGATGATCGCGCGGCGGATGTTGTCGATCCCCTTCACTTTCGTTACCCGCACGGTCTCCACGAGACGCTGGAGCCGCTTGAACGAGGCCTCCCCGCTCGCGACCGCGTAGGCGCTGACGGATTTCGTCTCCCCGACGACCGTGCGCTTCACGTCCTCGAGCTTCTCGAACTTCTTCAGCTTCTGCTCGAGCTCGTCCGCCTTCACGCCGCGGGACTTCATCTTCGCTGCGTCGGGGTACACGAGGACGCGCATGTTCACCATGTCCGCCTCGATGTCCGCGATGTCCTCGAGCTTCGTCATCTCGATCTCCTGCGCGATCTCCTTGACGCGGCCCACGTCCTTCGCGATCTTCGGGCGCAGGTGGATCTCCATCAGCGGCGTGCTCGGGAGGCGCCGCGCGTCCACGATCTCGATCAGCCGCGGCAGCCCGAGCGTGACGTTCATCTCCGCGACGCCCGCGTAGTGGAACGTCCTCATTGTCATCTGTGTCCCGGGTTCACCGATCGACTGCGCGCTCACGATGCCGGCGCTCTCGTTCGCGTCGATCCGGTGGATCCCGTACCGCTCCGTGACGCGGCGGACGATCTCGTGCACCTGCTTCTTCGTGATCTTCAGCCCCCGCATCTTGTCGACGAGGTCCCACACGACCTGGCGGGGGAGCGCCTGCCCCATGCCGTCGAGGATCGCCTGGATCTCCGATTCCTGCTCCGAAGGCTTGGGGATCTTGTCCGGGACCTTCGGCGGCGGGGCCGCCTCCTCCGGGCGCGGGGTCTCCTCCTCTTCCGCGGCGGGCTTCGCCGGCCGCGCCTCCCGCTTCCGGGCCTCCTCCTTCCCGCCGAGCTTCGCGAGGACCTTCTTCGCTTCCTTCGCGGAGATGAACTTCGCGAGCTTCTCGGGGGTCGCGCTCTTCAGGCTCTCGATCGTGAAGCCCGCGTCCGCGAGCGCCTCCGCGGTCTTCTTCGAGAAGTGGCGCCTGCGGAGCGCCTCGATCGTGTCCGTGCGGGCCATCGTCACTCCTCCTGGACTTCCTCGACTTCCTCTTCCTCTTCTTCGAGCTCCACGTACATGTCCTTCTCCGTGAGACCGTAGCCGGTCATCTCCTTCTCGGCGAGGCGCTCCCGCCAGCCGGGCTCCTCGCCGAGCACCGACTGCAGGATGTCGTCGATGTCGACCGCGCTCCCCTGGACCGAGCGGCTCGGGTCCACGCCGTCCTCCCCGAAGCGGAACTGGATGATCGTGTCCGCCGTGTTGCGGACGGTCCCGTCCTCTTTCACCTTCAGGTCCTCGAGCGCGTTGATCAGGCGGCGCTGCATGTAGCCGGAGCGGGACGTCCGGACGGCCGTGTCGACCAGCCCTTCGCGCCCGCCCATCGCGTGGAAAAAGTACTCCGTCGGATGGAGGCCGGACTTGTACGAGGCCTTCACGAACCCCTTCGCCTGCGCCCCGAGGTCGCCCTTCCGGAAGTGCGGCAGCGTGCGGTTCCAGTAGCCGCGGGACAGCCGCTCGCCGCGCACCGCCTGCTGGCCGATGCACCCCGCCATCTGGGACAGGTTCAGCATGCTCCCGCGCGCGCCGGAGCGGGCCATGATGACGGACGGGTTCTCCATCCCGAGGTGCTTCCCCGCGATCTGGCCGGCCTTGTCACGGGCGCGGCCGAGGACCTTCATCGCCTCGACCTCGAGGGTCTCCTCGAGGGACCGCCCGGGCATCTGGTCGAGTTCTCCGTTGCGGTACGCCTCGACGAGCTTCTGGACCTGCTCCTCCGCGCTGCGCAGCTCCTCCGCAATCTGCTTCCTCGCCTCCTCGGGGATGTCCTCGTCGTCGATCCCCGTCGTGAAGCCGCGGACCATGATCGCGCCGAGCGCGAGCTTCGTGACCTCGTCGATGAACTGCTTCGCCCGGTCCGGCCCGTAGTCCCGCGCGATCTTGTCGAGGATCTTGCCCTTGAACGCGCCGACCGCGTTCTCGTCGATCGTGCCCGTCTTCAGCGTGCCGGTCTTGATCTCGACCCAGGCGTCCTCTTCCATGAGGAGCTTCAGGTCCTTGACGCCCTTCGGGCCGATCGAGGCCTTGAACGCCATGCTCAGGTCTTCCGGCAGGGTCAGGGAGAAGATCTGCTTCCCCGTCCACCACTCCGTCCCGTCCCGTTCGACCTTCGCCGGCTTCGGCAGGTCCTTCAGCCCGATCTTCGAGAGGATGAACGTCGTCTCCTCGCGCGTGAACCGGCTGTCCTGGTACGTCAGGAGGAACGCGCCGGTGATGTGGTCGTGGATGCCGCCGATGACGGGGCCCCCGAACCGTGGCGACAGGATGTGCTCCTGCACCCGCATCAGGATCTTCGCCTCCGCGCGGGCCTCCTCCGACTGGAGGACGTGGAGGTTCATCTCGTCCCCGTCGAAGTCCGCGTTGTAGGGCGGGCACACCGCCAAGTTGAACCGGAACGTCTTCTCCTGCATCACGCGGACCTCGTGCGCCATCATGGACATCCGGTGGAGGGACGGCTGCCGGTTGAACAAGACGATGTCCCCGTCCACGAGCTGCCGCTCGACGACCCACCCGAGCTCGACGGTCTCCGCGACCGTCTCCGCGTTCTTGTCCGTCACGCGGATCCGCCGCCCGTCCGGCCGGATCACGTAGTTGACGCCGGGCACGTAGATGGCGTTCGGGCTCGGCGGCGTCGGGCCGCGCTTCACCCACTCCTTGACGATCGCGAGGTTGTACACCTGGACGCGGATCGGGACGGTCAGCTCCCGCGCGGCCTCGACCGGGACGCCGACCTCGTTGATGCTGAGCACCGGGTCCGGCGAGATGACCGTGCGCGCGGAGAAGTTCACGCGCTTCCCGCTCAGGTTCGACCGGAAGCGCCCCTCCTTCCCCTTGAGGCGCTGGACGAGCGTCTTCAGCGGGCGCCCGGAGCGGTGGCGCGCCGGCGGGATTCCCGACGTTTGGTTGTCGAAGTACGTCGTGACGTGGTACTGTAGGAGCTCCCACAGGTCCTCGACGATGAGCTGCGGGGCGCCCGCGTCGCGGTTCTCGCGGAGCCGCTGGTTGATCCGCAGCACGTCGACGAGCTTGTGCGTCAGGTCGTCCTCGGAGCGGTCTCCGGACTCGAGGGTGATCGACGGCCTCACGGTCACGGGCGGCACGAGGAGGGCGGTCAGCACCATCCACTCGGGCCGCGCGACGTCCGGGTTGATGCCGAGCGCCCGCAGGTCGTCGTTCGGGATCCGCTCGAGGCGCTCCCGCACTTCCCGGGGCGTGAGCTTGTGGCCGTCCTCGCGGAACGTCGTCGGCTTGTCGAGGGTGATCTTGCTCTGCTCCGTGTCGCAGTGGGGGCACCGCGCGCGCTTCTGCGCCTCCTTGGCGGTGTCCTTCACCATCTCCGCCATCTCCGTCGAGTCCGCGCCGAGTTCCTCTTGGATCTCGAGCTCCCGCATGAACTCCTGCGCCTGCTGCCGCGTGAGCAGGAGGCGCCCGCACGACTTGCACGTCGACTGGAGGAGCTTCTTGAGCTCCTTGACGTACCCGACGTGGATCACGGGCATCGCGAGGTCGATGTGGCCGAAGTGGCCGGGGCACTCGTCGACCTTCCCACCGCACGTCTTGCACCGCAGGCCCGGTTCGATGACGCCGAGGTGGGAGTCCATCAGGCCCATGTCGATCGGGAACCCGTCGTCGTCGTACGTGTCCGCGGTGATGATCTTCGTCGCGCTCATCCGGCGGCACTCGTCCGGGCTGAGGAGGGCGAACTTGATCGCGTGAATCCGCTTCGTGACACCGCCCATCGCCATCATTTCAGGTCCTCCAGCTGGAGACGCATGGCCACCCCGAGCGAGAGCAGCTCGTCGAGGAGGAGCTTGAACGCGTAGCTCGTCTGCACCGGGTAGATCTTCGACGTGTTGTCGCACACGGGGCAGCGCAGGCCGCCCTTGCGGTCCTTGATCGCGAAGTGGCCGCAGTCCGAGTTCCCGCACACGTACTGCACGGTCCCGTCGGACTCGTCGAGGAGGCGGTCCTTGATCACCATCGCTGCGCCGTGCCCGATCAGGCAGTCGCGCTCCATCTCCCCGAACCGCAGCCCGCCCTGGCGGCTCCGGCCCTCCGTGGGCTGGCGGGTGAGGATCTGTACGGGGCCGCGGGAGCGCACGTGGAGCTTCCCGCTGACCATGTGGTGGAGCTTCTGGTAGTAGATGACGCCCGTGAAGATGTCCGCGGGGATCATCCGGCCCGAGGAGCCGTCGTAGAGGATCTCCTTGCCGTTGTGTTTGAACCCCGCGGTCACCAGGCCCCTCCGGAGCGCCTCCTCGCGCTCGCCGCTGAACGGTGTGCCGTCGATGAACCGGCCCTCCATCGCGCCGACTTTGCCGCCAATCATCTCGAGCACGTGGGCGACGGTCATCCGCGACGGAATCGCATGCGGGTTGATCACGAGGTCCGGGATGATGCCCTCGGACGTGAACGGCATGTCCTCCTGCGGCGCGAGGAGCCCGATCACACCCTTCTGCCCATGGCGGGAGGCGAACTTGTCCCCCAGCTCGGGGATGCGCAGGTCGCGGACCTTCACCTTCGCGAGCTTCGAACCGTTCTCGCTCTCCGTGAGCATCACGGAGTCGACCCATCCCGACTCCCCGTGGCGCACGGTGATCGACGTCTCCCGGCGCTTCTGCGGCGTCAGGAAGTCCGTCTCCTCCTCGAGGAACCGCGGGGGGCTCGTCTTCCCGATCAGGACCTCCCCGCCCTTCACGTCCGCCTCGGGGCTGATCAGCCCGTCGTCCGGCGTCAGGTTCGCGTAGCTCAGGTCGGCGCGCGCCCCCCGGACGTCCGGCTGCGGGATCTCGAAGTGGTCCTCCTGCCCGCCGGGGTATCGCCGCTCCTCCGCCCGGTACGTCCGCATGAACGAGCTGCGGCCGAGGCCCCGCTCGACCGACGCCCGGTTCATCACGATCGCGTCCTCCATGTTGTACCCGTGGTACGACATCACCGCCACGACGAAGTTCTGCCCAGCGGGGCGGCGGTTGAACGCCACGTACTTCATGTGCTCCGTCTGGACGAGCGGCTTCTGGGGGTAGTGGAGCAGATGGGAGCGCGTGTCCGGTCGCAGCCGGTAGTTGCTCGCCGCCAATCCGAGCGACTGCTTCGCCATGCCCGCGCCCATCGTGACGCGCGGGGACGAGTTGTGCTCCGGGTACGGCACGAGGCCCGAGGCGACCCCGAGGATGCACATGGGGTCGAGCTCCATGTGCGTGTGGTCCTTCGTGAGCATCGAGGGGACCGCGAACGCCTTCCCGCAGTGCTTGCACTCCAGGTCCGACTCCGCCTCGGGGGCCCCCATGTTCCGCCAGACGACGTCGTCGCGCGACAGCGGCCGCCGGCAGTGCTTGCAGCGCCCGGGGACCTCGAACGGGTAGATCGCGATGTACGTGTCCTCTTCCTCTTCCGCGTCGACCCACTCGACGATGCCGTTGCGGACGATGTCGTTCCACTTCATCTTCCCGATGCGGAGGTCCTCGACGTGGCGGCGGTTCAGGATGAGCCGCCCCTCCTTGAGGACGAGGAGCGGCCGGCGGATCCGGCCCTCGTCGCAGTTGATCCATACCTCGTTCATGTTCTCGTCGAAGTGCACGTTGACCTCGTGGCTCAGGAGCCCCGTCCGGCGGCGGTCGCGGATCTCCGAGACGAGCATCCGGGCGTCCTCGTGCATCCCGATCAGGTCGCCGTTCACGTACACCCGCGTGACGTCCGGGGTCTGCCCCTGGACCTGGCGGGTGCCGAGGTCCGCGAGGAGGAGGTGGACCTCCCCCTCCGGGAATCCCTCGGACACGTCGATTACGAGCGCGGTGTTCTTCACGAGGCCGCAGTTCTGCCCCTCCGGCGTCTCGTTCGGGCACAGCCGGCCCCACTGCGTCGGGTGCAGGTCCCGCGCCTCGAAGTGCGGCTGGGACCGCGTGAGCGGGGAGGTGATGCGCCGCAGGTGGGACAACGCGCTCACGTTGGACGTCCGGTCGAGGAGCTGGCTCACGCCGGCGCGCCCGCCGACCCAGTTCCCCGTCGCGAGCGCGTGCAGGAGCCGCTGGCTGAGCAGGTCCGGTCGGATCGCGCTGTTGATCTTGACCTCCTTGCGGCGCGCGTAGTTCCTCTCGAGCTGGTACTTGAGGTCCTTGACGAGGTTCGCGAACGCGACGCGGAACAGGTCCTCCATGAGGTCCCCCGCCAGCTTGAGGCGCTTGTTCGCGTAGTGGTCCTTGTCGTCCTCCCGCCGCCGCCCGAGCTGCAGCTCGAGGACGGAGAGGGCGACGCGGCCGAGGAAGATCGCCTTCTTCATGCGGTCCTCCCGCGAGTCGCCGAGGTGCGGGAGGAGGCTCCGGTCGAGGATCGACTCGACCTTCTTGATCCGGTACTCCTTCGCCTGGCCCGTCGCGAACTTCCGCTCGAGGTAGCTCAGCGCGTCGTCCTTCGAGTAGATCCCGTTCGGCGGGTACAGCTTCTTGTTCCGGATCTCTTCGATGTTCGCGTAGACGATGTTCGCCATCTCCGGCGCGGAGACGACCGCGTTGTAGATCTCCTCGTCCTTCTCCATGCCGAGCGCCTTGAGGAGGATCACGAGGGGGATCTGCCCGCTCGCGGTGGGGACCGTGACGACGAGCACCCCGTCCTTCTTCATCTCGACGAGCGTGAGCGCGCGGTACCCTTCCTTCTGGGAGAACACCTTCGCGATCGGGACCTCCCGCCCGTACCGCTCGCTGAACTCGACGAGGACGCGGTTCGGGGCGAGGTCCTCGAGCGAGATCAGGACGCGCTCCGTGCCCGCGATGATGAAGTACCCGCCGGAGTCGTACGGGTCCTCCCCGAGGCCCACCAGCTTCTGGGTGTACTCCTCCTCCGTCAGCTCCCCCTCCGTCTCCAGGTTCTCGCGGTGGAGCGTGCAGCGTTTCGACTTCGTCATGATTGGCAGGTTCCCGATCGTGATCTGCTCCGGCTCCCGTTCGATCCCGTTCTCGATGACCGTGAAATCCAAGAAGATCGGCGCCGTGTAGTTCAGGTTCCGGAGCCGCGCCTCCATCGGAGACAGCCCGTGTGACGCGCCGTTCGCTTCCTTCACGACGGGGGTCCCGACCTTGATCGTCGGCTTCGCCTCGAGGTCGATGCGGCCCTTGTCGTCGCGCTTCCGGCCGATCCGGATCTCGATGACGTCGCCCTCCGTCCGGTCCTCGTCGAGTTTGATCATCCCGCGGCGGTCGTCCTCGGGGGAGACCCGGAGGTTGTCGACGATCCGCTGCATCCGGCTGTTCGCGTTGTCGATCGTCGGCAGGAAGTCGTTGAACGACGCGATGTGATGGTTCACGATGCTGCGTTCCGCAAAGAACGCGTCCACGAGTTCTCGCACGCCCTCACCTCTCGATCACGAGACGATACGCTTCCGACACCCCGGCCGTCTGGTTCAGCCGAAGGACCCGGACGATCCGGCCCTCCTCGATCGGGCCGTACACCTTCTCCAGCACCCGGATCACCGGGTCCGTCTTCCGGATCTTCGGCAGCTGGTCCTTCGTCACCTTCAGCTTCGCGAGGACCGATTCGGACTCCTCGGGGGACAGAAGCCGATGCTCTGGGACGAGTTTGTGCTCGAGCACGTTGAACCGCACGGGGGGGCCTCCTGGGGTATTCCGCTCTCGCATGCCGCGCCGCAGGCGGGCCCGCGGGGACTTTCGAGGCCTCCGCGGGGCGACCCGCGGGGCGTTTTCGAACCCCGGACCACCTGGTTTCCTTCCCGCGTTTGGCGGGTTAAAAGCCAGATGCTCTTTCTAGGGACGGCCTGCGCGGCACATCCAACCTAGCTGAGCTACGGGCCCCCCGAGCGCGGCGGCGGACATGCGCGAGCCCGTTGCTAACTACCCCTATTACATAAACCTTGCGTTCCCCTGGGAGCCGGAGGCCCGCCTCCGCGCGCCGTTCCATGGGAGCGGCGCCGCTCGCGACGGCCCCGCAAAGGGTTTTATAAGCCCCCCCTCTTGCGCGCCGCGCATGATGCGTCCCGAGAAGCGCTGCATCTCCTGCGGACTCCTGGTCGGCGCCCGCGGCACCACCTCGTTCCTGTGCCCGAGCTGCGGCACGGAGACGATTGGCCGGTGCCGCCAGTGCCGGGACCAAGGCGTCGCCTACGCGTGCCCCGCGTGCGGGTTCCGGGGGCCCTGACGTGGGGAGGGTCGCGGTCACCTTCCGGATCATGCCGGAGGGGTCCGAGGTCGACGTGTCGGGCCTCGAGTCCTCCGTGCGCGGGGTCCTCGGTCCGTCCGTCCGCGGGGTCGCGGTCCGGCCCGTCGCGTTCGGGCTGAAGGCCCTCGAGGCGACGGTCGTGATGGATGACGCTGCGGGTCAGGCGGAGCGCGTCGAGGAGCGGCTCCGCGGGATCGCGGGCGTGGGCGAGGTCGAGACGCTCGACGTCAGCCTCATCTGATCCACGGGTCAGTACGGCATCTCGCCGCGGACGAACGCCTTCGTCCGTCCGTCCCGCGGGTTCGTGAAGAACCCCTCGACGCCGCCGGTCTCCACGATCCGGCCGTCGAAGAGGAAGCCCGCGCGCGTCGCGACCCGCTTCGCCTGGAACAGGTTGTGGGTCACGATCAGGACGGTGGCGCGGCTCCGGCGGTGGTACGCCGTCACCGCCGCCTCGAGTTGCGCGACGTTCGCCGGGTCGAGGTTGGCGGTGAACTCGTCGAGGAGGAGGACCTCGGGACGGACGACGATCGCCCGGGCGAACGCGACCCGCTGGGCCTCGCCCGCGGAAAGCTTCGACCCGTGGGCGTTGGCGAGGTGCCGAAGTCCGACCGACTCCAGGGCCTCGTCGGTCCGCTCCTCGAGCTCTCGCCCCTCCACCCCCCGGACGCACAGCCCGAACGACACGTTGTACGACGCCGTCCCGCGGAACAGGCACGGGTTCTGGGCCACGAACCCGATTCGCCGCCGGAGGGCGAGCGCGGCGCCGGGCTCGTCCGGCGCCTCCCGCCCGCCGAACCGCACGACGCCCCCGTCCGGTCGGAGGAGGAACGACGCGCACCGGAGCAGGGTCGTCTTCCCCACGCCGCTCGGACCGACGAGGGCGAACACCTCTCCGGCCTCCACGCGGAGGTCGACGCCCCGCAGCACCTCGCGGCCGTCGAACGCCTTCGAGATCCCCGCGAACTCGAGCGTCATCGTCACGGCAGCGTCCTCTCCTGGAGCCGGTACAGGAGGGAGTAGACGACCGCCGCGATCGCGAGGAGGATCACCCCGAGCGCGATCGCGTGCCCGTACTCCGCCTGCGAGATGTCCGTGATGATCGTCGTCGTGAGGACCTGCGTCTGCCCCTCGATGTGGCCGCCGACGATGAAGACGGCACCGACCTCGGAGATCGCGCGTCCGAATCCGACCATGACTGCCGTCAGGATTCCCGCCGCGGCCTCGCGGAGCACCGTCGTGGACAGCTGGCGGCGGTCCGCCCCGAGCGCGAGCGCGGTCTCCTTGACCCGCCGCTCCATGGTCGCGACGACGGACATCGTGATCCCGAGGATGATCGGCGTGACGACGACGACCTGCGCGAACACCATGCCGAGGGGCGTGAACAGGAGGCCGAGGCCGCCGAGGGGGCCGCCGCGGGACAGGAGGAGGAAGACGAGGAGCCCCGCGAGCACGGGCGGGAGTCCGTACAGCGTGAAGAGGAGGTTCCGGAGGAGGCGCCGCCCGCCGAACTCCCGGAGGCCGAGGGTGACGCCGAGCGGGACCCCGATCAGCGTCGCGATCAGGGTCGACGAGGCGCACACCAGGAGCGAGAGGAGCGTGACCCCGAGGATGTCCCCCGCCACCGTCAGCACTCCCCGGCCCCGTCGGGCGTGAAGATCGCGTGGCCGTTCACGGTGAACGCGCCGATCAGGGACTGGCCCCGCGGGCCGACGAGCCACCGCACGAACGCGACCGCCTGGCTCGCGTGGACGCCGGGATGGGCGGCGGGGTTCACGCGGATCACGGAGTACGGGTTCTCGAGCGCCGCGTCCTCCGAGAAGAGCAGTTCCAGGTAGGGTAGGTCCGGCTCGCGTGCGAACCACGTCCCGTCGTCGGACAGGGTGTACGCGTCCCGCTCGTTCGCGATCGTGAGGGTGGCGCCCATCCCCTGCTCCGTCCGCTCGTACCGCACCCCGGACGAGGCCGGATCCAGGCCCGCGGCCGTCCACAGCTCGAGTTCCTTCGCGTGCGTCCCGGAGCCGTCCGCGCGGGACTCGAACCTCGCGGAGGCGTTCGCGATCCGGAGGAAGGCGTCCGCCGCCGAGGTCGCGTTCCGGATCCCCGCGGGGTCCGCGGAGGGGCCCACGATCACGAACCGGTTGTGCATGATCGGGTTCCGGCACAGCCCGTGGCCCTCCGCGACGAACCGGTCCTCGAGGCTGGGCGCGTGGACCATCACGACGTCCACGTCTCCGCGGCGACCGGAGTCCAGCGCCTGCCCCGTGCCGACCGCGATGTAGCGAATCTGGACCCCCGTGTCCGCGGAGAACTCCGGGAGCAGGTAGGGCAGGAGGCCCGTGTCGCGCGTGCTCGTCGTCGTCGCCATCAGGAGATACGAACGGGGGAGGGAGAGGTAGGCGCCCACCGCCACGAGGACGAGCGTCGCCGCGAGGAGGGCGGCGAGCCACCGCCTGCCGATGCGGAAGTGCACGGCCCCGACAACCCGCCCGCTCAGATGAAACTTGGCGGCGCCGGCGGCGACCCGGACTCGTTACATGTACGCGAAACCGATTTGGCGGCAGCGCCGCGTCCCACACCCATGTTGCGCGGGGACTCGTCCGGGCGGATTCCCTTCGCCCTCGTGGCGGTGCTCCTCCTCCTGTCCGCGGGCCTGAGCGGGCTGTATGCGAGCCAGCTCGCCCGGGAGGAGGCGGACCGCCGGGCGGAGGAGGCCCAGCTCGCGACTCTCGTCCGCGTCTCCGACCTGGTCCACGAGGAGGTGCAGGAGCAGGCCCTGCGGATTGCCGTGGGCGCGATCGCCGCGGGCATCGACGGGACGGTGAACGAGAGCCGGGTCCGGACCGCGTTCCGCGACGGGTTCGCGGACTACGTGGCGCGGCACTTCCCCCGCGTCGTGCGGACGATCCGCGTGGACGTCACGGAGTACGACGCCGCCGTCTACCTGATCGCGGGCCGCATGGAGGAGCTCGTCGCGTCGAACGGGAGCCGCACGGAGCGGTTCCTCGGGGTCGACCTCGCCGTGCCGGACGCGGTCCAGGACCGGTGGGCGGAGGTGGAACGGCCCGCCTACGAGGCGGTGGCGGGGTCCGTGAACTACTCGCTCGAGTCCGGGGAGACGACGCTGCGCCGGTCCCTCCCGTTGCGGACGGTCGTGCCGCTCCCCGCGCCCCTGATGCAGGGCGCGCTCTCCCGCGGCGCGCGGTCCGGGATCGGGGACGTGTCCGGGGTGGGACAGACCGTGAAGGCGATCCTCGCGACCCTCATCCAGTACCGCGTCCTCTCCGGGTACGCCTCCGCCGCGAGGCCGGGGACGACGATCCACGACGTGCTCACCGTGCGGGACGTCGAGCTGGCGGTGAACTTCGCGCTCCTCCTGGAGCAGGTGCGCCTGTTCCGCGCGTACGACGGGGCGGCGGCGGACGCCGCGGACGCGGCCCGGGGCCCGCTGCCGTCGATCCCCGGGGACGTCGTGCCGGGCGTCGAGGACCGCACGCTCGTGCGCCTCCTCGACCGGTACGCCGCGAACGGGACGCTCGACGCGGTGGACCTGTACGCGATCTGGACGGGCGTCGACGCGCAGGGACTCTCCGTGGCGGCGGTCCTCGCGCAGTCCCTCGTGGCGATCGCGGACCAGGCCCAGCTCGCCCTCCTCGACTACTTCGGGCTGACGCCCCTCGCCGACTTCCTCAGCGGGGCGACGGAGTTCACGGTGGGCCTCCTCGAGGATTTCCTCGGGTGGCTCGCGGGCGTCCCGTCGCGCCAGGCGGAGTACGTGCGCCAGTACCTCGCCGCCGTCCTGCGGGACACCGGAGTGGGCACGACGTTCCTCGGGCCGACGCCGATCTCGGTGCCCGCGCGCACGTACGACGTGCCCACCGATTCCGGGACGATCCCGATCACCGTCCCGTCGCACGCGTACTCGGTCCCGTTCGGGACGCTCGACCTCCTCTCGTCGTCGTACAACGCGCTCTGGGAGGAGTACTTCCCGGCGCTGAACGCGAGCCTGGGCCTCCTCGGGGAGGGTCTGCGCGCGATCGCGAACGACGTCGCGGAGCGGATCGCGGAGAGCGTCGTCCTCGCAGGGCTCCTGCCGGAGAGCGCGACGGGTCCCATCGACCCGAAGGACGACCGCTCCCTGCTGTCGTCGCTCGGGGACCGGCTCCGCGTGGCGATCGACGACGCGATCGAGTGGGTCCGGAGCGATCCGACCGCCATCGAGTCCCTCATGGCGAACCTGTGGGTCCGGCTCCGCGCGATCCTCATGGGCCTCGTCGACTTCCTCTGCGCCGGGTACGCGACGAAGCTCGTGGACGCGCCCGCGACCCTCGCCTCCGCCCGGCTCTCGATCGGGGACGACATGTGGGCCCGGGCATCGGCGGACTCGGACTTCCCGTCGCTCACGGAAGCCCAGCGCCAGACCCTGCGGACGCTGATCGCGGACGACGTGGCGGTGTCGGCCTGGGCGGAGTCCGCACTCGGGAGCCGCCGTTCCTCGGACGAGGTCCGGTGGCGCTCGGCGATCGACCTGTCCCAGAACGCGTCGTTCCGCGAAGGCCTCCTGGAGTCGGCGATCGGCTCGGCGGGGTGGCTCGTCCTCGCGGGAGGCATGGTCGACGCCGCCCTCCGGGAGATCGCGGGCGCGACGGAGGCCGCGGGCCTGCGCGCGGTGCACGAGACGCGCCTCGGCGGCTTCGAGGTGACCGACCCGGCGAACCCCGGCGCGCGGCGCGAGGAGCGGTTCCGCGTCGTCCAGTCTCCCGCGTTCCTCCGGACGGGCCCGGACCTGGCGGTCTGGACGGACGACCCGTCGCGAAAGGTCCTCACGGACGCCTCGCCGAACGTGCATCTCACCGCACCCTTCGACCTCTCCCGGCGCCCGTTCTCGTCCCGGTGGGACGTGCGGGTCGCGGGATCCGTGCGCGTCCGCCTGGAGACGCTGGACCGCGTTCTCGTCGGCCCCGGAGGGCTCGAGCCCGCGGCGTTGGAGCAGTCGTGGCCCCTCGACTTCTCTTTCGGGATCGACGCCTACAGCGGGTGGAACCTGACGGGCGTCGCGTACCGGAGTTCGCGCACGTTCGCCGGGGACGTCTGGAACAAGGTCGTGGAGTTCCTCGGCTTCCTCTGGGACCTGCTCTCGAAGGTCGTGACGTGGGTCCTCGACCTCCTCGGGAAGGTCGTCAAGGTCCTGCTCGACCTCTTCGAACCCCTCCTCTCGTTCGTGAACCGCGTCGTCCGCCTGATCGGGGAGTTCCTCTCCTGGCTCGTGGAACTCCTCCGGAGCCTCGTCGTCCACGTCGCGGGCTTCATCGGCACGGTCGTTGACATCGTCGATGACCTCGCGCCCTCGGGGCTCTCGGTCGCGGTCCCCCTGCACGGCATCACGTTCCAGGTCGTGATGAACGGCCCGAACGGGCGCGAGCTCGCGCTCGGATGGACCACGGACATCGGCGACGCCCGCGTCGAGGTGATCGACCTCGGGGAGGTCGGCCTGGCCTCGTCGATCCCGGGCGCGACCCACGACGTCGTCGCCGCGTGGGACCTCGCGCTCGGCCCGCTGGAGGTCGCCGCCGGGTTCGACCCGCTCCGGGCCACGCTCCGCGAGCCGTTCGAGGCGTCCGTCTCGTGGGTCGGAAGCTGGGCCGTCGAGCTCGAGGGCGGCGTGGTCGAGACGCTGTTCGCGTGGGACCGGTCCGTGTCCTTCGGCCCGTTCCCGACCCCGCTGGGGCTGGCCACCGTCACGGTGGGCGTCGAGGTCGTGCTGACCGAGGAGCCCGTCCTCGCCCTCGACGAGGTCCTGCTCGGCTGCTTCGAGGAGGCGGAGCTGGGGTCCTGGGAGGCGCTCCCGGAGTACGGGCGCCGGGTCGCGGAGTGCGTCGCGGGGCGGGTGCGCGCGTTCCTCGACGAGGTCGCCTCCGCGCTCGTGGAGGCGTCCCTGTACGTCGACGTCGGCTTCGGCGCGGGGGCGGGGGACGTCGGCGTCCGCCTCTCGTTCGTCGCGGAGGGGGAGATCCTCCGGGCCCTCCTCGCATGGCTCGTGTCCAACCTCCAGGCGTTCGTGCACAACGCGCTGCACCCGCTCTCGCCCGCCGACCACACCGCCTTCCCCGCCGGTGCGCTCGAGCACCTCTGGATCCGCTTCGAGCTGTTCTTCCGGGCGGGCGTCCCGGCGTGGATCCGGGACGTCCTTCGCGCCACCCTCGAGGTCACCGTCGCCGCGATGATCGAGGCGAACCTCGCGGCGTTCGGCGCGCTCCTCGGGCAATCGTGGGGCGCGTGGGAGGTCCGGTTCGGCCTCTACTTCGAGCTCGCGGTCGGCGAGGGGACCGCCGCGATCCTCGACGTCTGGCTCATCCGCGGGACGCTCCGGGCGCGCTGACCCGGTTACCTTTATAGGCGGCCTCCCGCCATGCCCCGCCCCGTGCCGGAGTTCTACGTCCTCCAGGACTGGCTCGCGGACGCGTCCACGTTCGTGCGGGAGACCCTGTGGGTCATCGCGCTCGTGATCCTCTTCGCCGCCGCCATGATGTACGTGATCGCGTACATCTCTCGCCGGTTCGAGGTCAGCCGGATCGTGCTCGAGACCCAGGAGTCCCGCTACCTCGACGTGGGGACGCTGGACTTCACCCGGCGCGTCGTCGAGTGGCTGTGGATCGCGATCCTCGCGATCGGGATCCTGGGGCTCGCGTCCCTCCGGTCCCCGGAGGCCCGGACCCTGCTCGCGGAGTTCATCGTGCGCTTCCCCGCGGTCGTGTTCGTCGTCCTCGTCCTCCTCGTGGCGGCCGTGCTGATCCGCGCGCTCCGCCGCTTCGGCTCCTACCTGCGGGGGGAGCTGCGGACGAAGCCGCAGAGCCTCGCCGCCCCGCGCCTCTGGAGCGCGACGGAGCTGTTCCTGAAGTACCTCACGATCGGCGTCGCCCTCCTCGTCGCGTTCGTGGGGGCGGTGGACATCCTGCCGGCGAACGTGCCGGAGAAGCCGTTCCTCGTGTCCGTCCGGTCCAGCCTCACGACGCCCTCGGACCGCCTGTTCCTCGCGCTCGCCGTCGCCGTCGCGGGTGCGGTCGTCGCGTACGGCCTGGCGCGGTTCTCCGATTCCCTGTTCGAGGACATGAAGCAGCGGTCCCGGAAGCACGGCCCGCTCCTCCTGGACCAGTTCAAGGCGCTCACCCGGCGGGCGGTGTACGTGCTCTCGATCGTGACGGTGCTCTTCCTGGAGTTCGGGCTGCTGCTGGACCCGGCCCAACTCCTGGCGCTCTCCGTCTCCTTCGTCCTCATCGCGGTCGTCGCGCTCGTGGTCTCCTTCGACTCCATGCGGAACTGGTTCGCGGGGCTCGCCCTCCTGCAGGCGGACCCGTTCTCCGTCGGGGACCGCGTGAAGGTCGGCGAGGACCTCGTCGGCGACGTCATCGCGATCACGCTCACGATGACGCGGCTGCGCACGGGGCGGGGGGAGATGGTGAACCTGCCGAACCGCGAAGTCCTCACGATGCCCGTGATGAACTTCACGCGCTCCGAGCAACACCCGATCTTCGTGGACGTCTCCGTCGGGTGGGAGGTCGCGCACCAGACCGTCGAGGAGCTCCTGCTCGCGGCCGCGCGGCGCACGCCCGGCATCCTGGAGAGTCCGCCGCCGCAGGTGTTCGGGAAGGACGTCGCGGGGAACGCGATCGTCCACCAGCTCCTCGTGTACACGAACGCCCCGGAGCAGATGAAGCAGGTGAAGAGCGCGCTCGTCTACACGATCCAGGACCTGTTCCACGAGAAGAAGATCAAGGCGCTCGCGACTTCGGCCTGACGCGTCACGCCTCGGCCCCGGGCCTCTTGGGCCCGCGTCGGTACAGGATTACGGGGCACCGCGCGGCCTTCGCGATGTCGTCGACGACGGGCCCGAACGCCGTCCGGCTCAGCGCCCAACGCTCCCCCGCGCCGAGGACCAGGATGCCGTGGTTCGCGCTCTCCGCCGCCACGGCCTCGACGGGGTTCTTGGCGGCGATCCGCCGCACCTCGGCTTCGATCCCGGCTCTCCTCAGGTTGGCGGCGAGGCCTTCCGCGTCGACCCGGGACGGCTTGCCCGGCTCCGCCACGTCGAGGAGGACGATCTTCGCACGGTCCCCCACCGCAAGCGACGCCGCCAGCTCCGCCGCGCCCGCCGCGTGCTCGACCGCCCGCGCGTAGAGCAGGACGGACTTGATGGGATGTTCGAGTCCTTTCGTCCGCGCGACGACGACGTCGCACGGCGCCCGCTGCACGAGGTAGTCGATCGTGCTCCCGAGGATCCGGAACTCCCCCTCGGGCCGTCCCCCCCGCCAGCCGAGCACGAGGAGGTTCACGTCCTCCTCGTCGATCGTGCGGAGGACGATCTCGTACGGCTCGTGGCCGATCCGGACGACCGTGCGCGTGTCGGTGCCCACGTCCCGCACGGAGCGCTCCACCTTGCGGAGGCCCTTGATCCGCTCGTCCACGTAGTGGAACCGGATCGCCTTCGGCGGGAGGGACTTGGGGATCTCCAGCACGTTCAGGATCGCGAGCTCGCCCCGCCGCGCCCCCGCGAACACCGCGCCGAGTCGCGCGAGGTCGAGGTTCGTGAACTCCCGCAGGGGCACGAGGACCCGGTACTTCTCGAGCTCCACGGGGGGCGCGTCCGTCGCCAGGATCTCCGCGACGTCGATCCGCTTGGGGAGGGGCTTCGCGAGGAGCTCCTTCCCGCGGAACGGGTAGTAGAGGAGGAGCCCCACGCCGATCCACAGCGCGATCACGGTCCATGCGGCGGTGCCGACGCCCGACTCCGTCGCGAGGAGCACGACGAGGACGAGGTTCGCCCCGATCGCGAGCGCGGGGAAGACCGGGAACAGCGGGGCGGTGAACCCGCGGCGGACCTCGGGGTGCAGGACCCGCCAGCGGACGAGCGCGACGTTCACGAAGAGGAAGGCGAGGAGGAACGAGAGGCCCGCGGCCGTCGCGACGACCCGCAGGTCCGCGAAGAGGACGAGGAAAAGAAGGACGAGCCCACTCGCGAGGATCGCGGCGCTCGGGGCGCGGTACCGGGGATGGACGCGGCCGAGGGACGGCGGCAGCATGCGGTCCCTCCCCATCGCGAACGAGAGCCGGGAGGCGGAGAAGACGTTCGTGTTCAGCGCCGCCAAGGTGGCGATGAGCCCCCCGACCCCGAGGAGCGGCGCCCCGATGGCGGGGACGACGTCGAAGCCGACCGTCACGATCGCGGTCGCGCCCTGCCCGTCGAGGTACTCCCACGGCGGCGTCGGACCCTCCGTGGCGGCGAGGGCGACATACGCGACCGCGAGGTACAGGACGAGCGTCACCGCCAGGGAGGCGAACATCGCGCGGGGGATCGTCCGCTCCGGGTCGCGGACCTCCTCGCCCGCCTGTGCGATCCCCTCGAAGCCCTGGAATGCGATGAACGTCATGGCCATCGCGGCCAGGACCCCGTACGTCCCCTCCGCGAAGAACGGCTCGAGCGGGTTCGCTCCCCCCTGCCCGACCGCGAAGAGGCCGAACGCGACGAGGACGGCGAGGATCGCGAGCTTGAGGAACCCCGCGACGCCGAGGCCGAACCGACGGCTCTGCCGCCCCGTGTAGGCAATCGCGACGTACGCGACGGCGACGAGGAGCGCGACGAGGATCGCCCCGCCCTCCGGGCTCAGCGGGCCGAGCCACCCGTACACCCGGAGGCCCCGCACGACGTAGTGCCCGAAGCCGAGTGCCGCCACCGCTGCGGCAATCAGGTGGCCGAACCACATCATCCACCCGGCGGCGAACGCGAGGGGGCTCGGGAGCGCCTCGCGGACCCACAGGTAGCCGCCGCCCGCCTCGGGGAACGTCGTCCCCAGGTCCGCGTACGTGACCGCGGTCAGGCCGGCGACGAGCCCGTTCAGGAGGATCGCGAGGAGGAGGGCCGGCCCCGCCGCGCCGAGGGCGAAGCCGAGGAGGACGAAGATCCCCGCGCCCACGGTGGCGCCGATCCCCATCATCGTGGCGCCGGCGAACGTGAGGTCCCGGGTCAGGCGGATCTCGACGGTGCCCGCGTCCTCGTCCACGGTCGTGGCGTATCCCGGGGGGGTCTTAAGGTTTCATGGGACCGTGCGGTTCGCGATCGCGGACCCGAGTTCGCGGAACGCGGCCTCCACGTTCTGGCCCGTCTTCGCGCTCGTGAAGTAGTACGGCGCGCCGAACGCCGCCGCGGCCTCCCGCACCTCCGGCTCGCCGAACGCCGCGCGCTCCTCGAGGTCGATCTTGTTCACCGCGAAGACGATCGGGACGGGCTTCACGGTCCGGAAGACCGCCTCGACCCAGTCGTCCAGCTCGTGGAGGGTCTCGAAGCGGGTCAGGTCGCACGCCGCCAGGATCCCCTGCGCGCCGTGGAAGTACGCCTCCCGGAGGAGCTCGCGGAAGCCCTTCGAGCCCATGATGTCCCAGACCGTCATGTCCATCTGGACCTCCCCGCGGCCCAGCAGGGAGAACGTCATCTCGCGCTTGCTCACCTTCGCTCCGAGGGTGACGATGTACCGGTCGTCGAACTCGTCGAGCACGTACCGCCGGATCAGGGAGGTCTTCCCTACGCCGTGCTCCCCGACGAGGCACACCTTCGCCTTCAGCCGCTTTGGTTCGTCCGCCACGGTCGGTCCGTCCTCGGGTGATCCCCCGCCCGGTCGAGCATCCCGGATGCGGATGCGCCGTACGCCTATTTAGGCGATTCGACGCGAGTCTCATCGGACGAGGTCGACGCCGCCCCGTGTCGCGACCTCGTGCGCGCTCTTCCGGCCCAGGATCTGCGTGCTCTTCACGCCCGTCGCGACGAGGAGGACGCGCATCGTGTGCTCCAGCCCCGGGTCGACGGACGCGCCCCAGATGATCCGCGCGTTCTGCGACACGCGCGTCTGGACGACCTCCGCGACCTTCTCCGCCTCGCCGATCGTCATGTCCGAGCCGCCGGTCACGTTCACGAGGATCCCGGTCGCCCCGGAGATGTCGACCTCGAGGAGAGGCGAGTTGATCGCTTCCTCGATCGCCTCCTGGGCGCGCTGGTCCCCCACGGCCTGGGACTCGCCGAGGCCGATCATCGCAACCCCGCCGCCCTTCATGATCGTCTTCACGTCGTTGAAGTCGAGGTTCACGAGGCCGGGCTTCGTGATCAGCTCCGTGAGCCCCTTGATTGCCCGCATCAGGACCTCGTCCGCGAACTTGAACGCCGCCTGGAGGGAGAGCCGCGGGACGAGGTCGAGGAGCTTGTCGTTCGGGATCGTGATCACCGTGTCCGAGGCCTCCCGGAGCCGGTCGAGACCCCACTCCGCCGCCTCCATCCGAAGGCGCCCCTCGCCGCGGAACGGCATCGTCACGACGGAGACGGTCAGCGCGCCCATTTCCTTCGCGATCCGCGCGACGTACCCGGACCCGCCCGTGCCCGTGCCGCCCCCGAGCCCGCACGTCACGAACACGAGGTCCGCGCCGTTCAGCGCGCCGCGAAGTTCCTCCTCCGCCTCGCGCGCGGCCTCCTCGCCGACCTGGGGGAGCGCGCCCGCGCCCAGGCCCCGCGTCGTCCGCCGCCCGAGCAGGATCTTCTTCGGGGTGCGGATCGCGAGCAGGTGCTGCGCGTCCGTGTTCGCCGCGAACAGCTCCGCGCCCACGACGCCCTCGCTGAAGATCCGGGCGATCGTGTTCGAGCCGCCGCCGCCGATCCCCACGATCTTCACGTTCGTGCGAAGCTTCGTGAGCATCTCCTCGAGCTCGGCGTCTACGCGCGTGTCCTCGGTCTTCGGCACACCTTTCATCGAATCGTCGGACAGGGGAATCATTCGGACACCTCAGAACTCTTCAGTGATCCCATCCCTTTCGGTGCGGGTGCATGGGGACTACCCATATAAAAATCCTATCCGGAGCCGCGTCCTCCTCCCCGAGGGCCCTGGCGGCGGCCCGGAGCGCGCGGCGCGTCAGCCGAACAGTACGCGCTCGGCGGCCTTCGCGACCGCCTGGCGGTGCTTCGGCTCGGCCGCGACCATGACGACCCAGTCCGACACCTGGCGGAGCTGGAGGGCGCGTCCGAGGGGGCTGACCGTGCGGAAGTACCGGACCCGGTCCCCGTCGAGGACCTTCACGTCCGTCATCGCGATCCGCGGCTCGCTGATCAGCAGCTCGGGGAGCGGGATGTCCACGATCACCCGCCCCGGCGGCACCCCCGCGCGCTTGCAGATCGCGTCCTCCGCGCGCCGGCGCTTCGGCGGGTCCGCGAGGTCCAAGAGCGCCTCCCGCTGCGCGTCGGTGAGATCCTCGCGCCCGCGATCCCACACCCGCTTGTACAGCTTCCGGAACTTGATCCGCAGCGCGATGTCCCGCGGGAACTCCCCCTGCTCCGCGAGCCACTGCAGGAGCTCCGCGTCGACCATCTTCTGCACCTCCCGCACGTCGGAGCCCGCGCGCTCGACGGCGCGCGCGATCATCTGCTCCGCGATCCGCACGGTCTTGTGGAAGTACACGGAGGAGTACATGAGCGCCCGCGCGACGAGCATCCCCTCCAGGGCCGGGAGCCCCTTCCGGTCGATCGCGAGCTCCCCGCCGTGGAGCGACGCCGTCTGGTAGATCCGGTTCACGTCGATCATCCCATGGGCGGCGCCCGTGTAGTGCGCGTCCCGCATCAGGTAGTCGATCTGGTCCGCGTCAATCGCGCTGTGGATAATCTGTCCCAGGTGGCGGCCGGTGCGATCGCGCTTTGCCGAGCGGAGCGTGGTCGCCTCCGGGGGCCCGCGGATCAGCGCCGCCACCGCCTTCGGCGGCACTCCGTGGGCTTCGAGGACCTCGGGGATGCGGCGAACGTCGGGGAACACCCTGCGCTCCTCGTTCCGGACGTTGTCGTCCTCGCCGAGGATGATCGACTGCGTGAGGTGCATGTGGTCGATCGAGAGCCGGCTGCTGAGGATGTGCTCGAGCGTGTGGGAGAACGGCCCGTGGCCGACATCGTGCAGCAGGCCCGCCGCCATCACGAGGTTCCGCTCCTCCGCCGGGAGGCCGAGGGCGTCCGCGAGCTTCCCCGCCACGTGGGAGACGCCGAGGCAGTGCTCGATCCGCGAGTGGTTCGCTCCGGGGAAGACGAGGTACGTGAGGCCGAGCTGGCGGATGCCGGAGAGGCGCTGGATCTCGAGCGTCTCCGTTAGGTCCCGGACGAGCGGGTCGAGGCGGATCGTCCCGTGGACCGTGTCGTTGATCGTCTTGTAGTCCGCCACGGGCCGCGGATGAGCCGAGGCCGATAAAAGCGTGCGCGTTGGATGTACGCCTCCGTTCGACGGAGGTCGCGGCGGGAACGGAGTGATAACGGAGTGAAGACGGAGCGGAAACGGAGTGAAGACGGAAGATGGGCAGGATCGTCGATAGGCGTCCGACGCGAGTAAGCGAGGCAAGGTACCTCCAACGGCGGGTCGAGGACTGGCGGGGGGATTGCCGCCGCCAAAACGTTCATGGTGCGGTGGGCGTTCGTCGCCACCGCGCCCGGGTGACAGAGCGGCTAATGTGACGGACTGCAGATCCGTTTTAAGGGGGTTCGACTCCCTCCCCGGGCATCCGTTTCCCGCGGCGGTCACGGGCCGCGGAGTTCGACCTCTGCGAGGACGATGTCGCGCCCCCGCACCGCCGCCAACAGGTAGCCGCAATCCGGACACAGCCAAGGCGGGGGAGCACCCGGCTCGAGAAGGGCGTCGTTGGCGGTTCCTCGGAACCCGCAGCCGTCGCAGGCGAGCTCGCCAGGGACCGACCCGATCTCCATCTCGGCCCCTGCGAGCGGGGTCCCCTCCGAGAGCGCCTGGAACGCCGCCAGGAGCGCGTCGGGCGACGCGGACGAGAGCTCCCCGACATCCACGCGGACCCGGGCGACGGGACCCCCGCCGTTCCGGCGGACCGCCTCGAGGGCGCTCGCGACGAGGTCCTCCATCAGGCCGTACTCGTGCACCCTCACCCCTCCGCCACGGGGTAGCCCCACGCCTGCGCGGTCGCCAGCACGCGGCCGACGACCTCAGGGATCGCCGCCAGTACGGCGGGGCTCGGGCTCGCGCCGATCGTCTGCGCGCCGTCGATCTCCACGGCCACGACCTTGAGCCGCGTCGGCGCCTGCATCCCCGCGCCGCGGGCGACCGCCAGGACCTCGGGGAGCCCCGCGTAGTGCGCGGACGGCACGGTTGTCGGGCGCAGCTCCTCGGATCCCAGCTCGCGGACTCGACCCGGGCGTTCGCCGAGGACGGAGTCGACGATGATCGCGTCGTCGAACCCCTGGAGATGCTCGAGCAGGTACAGCCCGGACTGTGCGCTCGTCCGGACCTGCGCGTCGGGGCCGAGGCGCCCCCGGAGCCCCTCCACCGCCAGAAGGCCGACGCCGTCGTCACCGATCAGGTCGTTCCCGAGGCCCAGGACGATGAGTGCCATCGTTCTATCCGTCCCGCTTGATCTCCTTCACGAGCTGCCCGTCCTCGTCGAAGATCTTCACCCACAGGGGCATGTGGCCCGGCAGGGAGTGCGTCGCGCACGCGTGGCACGGGTCGTACGCGCGGAACGCCATCTCGACCTGGTTCAGGATTCCGTCGTCGACGACGCCCTTATGGATCACGCTCCGCGCCGCCTTGTCGACGGACATCGCGATCCGCGCGGAATTGTGCTGCGTCGCGACGATCAGGTTCGCCATCGTCAGGATCCCGCGCTCGTCGCTCTTGTAGTGGTGGATGAGGACGCCGCGCGGGGCCTCGACGACGCCGATCCCCTCCTTCGGCGTGGCGGTGGGGAGCGTGCGGACGTTCGGGTCCGTGATCCCCGGGTCGGACACGAGCTCCTTGAGCCGCTCCGCCGCGTACACGATCTCGATCACGCGGGCCCAGTGGTTCGCGAGCGTGTGGTGCACGGGCCGCCCGCCGAGGGTCGCGAAGAACCGGTCCCGCAGCTCCGCCGCCCGGGGCGTCGCCATGCCGTCCGAGACGTTCAGCCGCGCGAGGGGGGCGACGCTGTACACGCCGCTCTCCGGGCCGTCCACGAACCCCTTCCACCCGAACCGCTTCAGGAACGGGAACTTCACGTACGTCCACGGCTCCGAGTGCTCCGCGATGTGCTCGAGGTAGTCCTTCGCCGGGAACTTGAGGACCTCTTGGCCGGACGGGTTCACGACGCGGATGCGCCCGTCGTAGAAGTTCGGCCGGTTCCGGTCGTCGACGAGGCCCATGTAGTGCGTCCGGTGGGTGTACGCGTCGCTCGTGATCGCCTTCACGTACGCCGCGTTCCCGAGCACGACGTCCTCGAGGAGCGTCTCGCAGAACAGCGCGAATTCTAGGCCGCGGTCCGCGACCTCCGCGAACCGGGTCCGCATCTCCTCCGTCATCGGCTTCGCGACGCCGCCCGGGAGGCCGAACACGGGGTGGATCACCTTCCCCCCGAGCTCCTGGATGATCGCGCGGAGGTCCTTGCGCATCGCGATCACCCGCTTCCCGATCTCGAGGCCCGCCTTCTGGATGACGCCCAGGACGTTCCGCTCGGCTTTCGGCGCCGTCGGGCCGACGACGAAGTCCGGTCCGCCGAGGAAGAACAGGTGGAGCGCGTGGTCCTCGAGCATGAATACGCTGTACAGGAGCTCGCGGAGCATCTTCGCGACTTCCGGCGGCTCGACCTGATATAGGTCGTCGAGGGCCTTCGTCGCCGCCATGTGATGGGCGGTCGGGCACACGCCGCAGATCCGCGACGTGATCTGAGGCGCGTCCTCCGCCCGCCGCCCGACGAGGAAGCTCTCGAATCCCCGGAGCTCCGGGATTTGGAAGTAGGCGCGCCGCACCTCCCCCGCGTCGTCGAGGAAGATCGAGATCTTTCCGTGTCCCTCCAGCCGCGTGATCGGGTTGATGACGACCTCTCTCGCCATGTCACTTCCTCCGGGCCCGGCGGCGCCCGAGCTTCGACTTCGGGAGCGAGTACCGGTAGAAGATGCCCGCCGGGTCCGCGACCTTCGCCATCACCTTCCGGGCCTCCCCCTCGTCGGTGATGTCGACGATCGAGGCGATGTACGAGAGCGCCTTCCCGCCGTAATCACTCGCGTTGTCGAGCGGGCCGAAGCACCCCGTGCACGGCATCGTGCCCTGGATGCAGAGGGCCTCGCACCCGCTGCGCGTCACGGGGCCCATGCAGATGACGCCCTGCGCGAGGTAGCACGTCTTCGGGTCGATCACGACCTCCGTGACCCGCTTCACGTCCGAGATCAGGAGCTTGGCGGGCTTCGTCGCGTTCAGATCGCACTCGTGGCAGAGCGCCCGCGTCCCCGCGAGCACGGTGCCCTTTGGCGGCGATTTTCCGGAGAGGATCGCCCCGACCGCCTCCGCGAGGAGCTTCGGGGTGGGCGGGCATCCCGGCAGGTAGTAGTCCACGTCGATGACCTGGTCCAGGGCCTTGGCGGCGTCCCAGAACTCCGGGAGCTCGAGCTCGCCCTCGGGGACCGTCACCTTCGTCGCGGGGGCGGCGCCCCCGTCCCCGGAGACGGACGGCCCCTTCCGGTAGTACCAGTCGAAGATCGACTCGCGGTCTGTGAGGTTCGCGAGCCCGGGGATCCCGCCGAGGTGTGCGCAGCTGCCGAACGCGACGACGAGCCCGGACTTCCGCCGGAGGAGCCTCGCCATCTCCTCCTGCTCGGACATCCGCACCGCGCCGTTGATGAACGAGACCGCGATCGACTTGTCCGGCATCGCCTCGACGTCGCTCTTCTTGAAGTCGAGGGCGACGGGCCAGAACACGATGTCGACCGCCGCGACGACGTCGAGGATCTTCTCCGCAAGGTCGACGACGGCCTCCTCGCACCCGCCGCAGCTCGCGCACCAGTAGAACGCGACCTTCGGCTTCGCCACCATCCTCAGACCCCCTTCCAGTCCAGGGGACCCAGGCGCCGGAGGTCGTCCGCCATCTTGTTCACCGTCGTCTGGAGCTCCCGGGCGCAGGAAGCGCAGATCCACTCGAGCCGGAACCGCTCCTTCTCGATGCCGAGGTCCTGGAGCATCTGGGAGAGGAGCATCGCGCGGCGCATCGTCTTGTAGTTCCCCTCCTTGTAGTGGCAGTCCCCGGGGTTGCATCCGCCGATGAGGACCCCGTCCGCCCCCGAGCGGAACGCCTCGAGCACGAACGACGGGTCGATGCGCCCGGAGCACATGACGCGGACCATCCGCATGTTCGGCGAGTACTTCACCCGGGAGATCCCCGCCAGGTCCGCGGCGGCGTACGTGCACCAGTTACAGAAGAAGGCGACGATCCGCGGCTCCCAGCTTGCGGTGGATGCCTCGGACTTCTCCACCGCCAACGCCATCAGATCACCCCCGCCACTTCTGCGAGGACGAACGCGTTCCGGAAGTGCTTCTGGTCGATCGCGGAGGACGGGCACGCGGCCGCGCACACGCCGCATCCCTTGCACTTCACCTCGAGGACGTGGACGACGCCCTTGTCCGCGTCGTACGTGATCGCGTCGTACGGGCACATCCCAACGCACACCTGGCACCCGGAGCAGACCGCCTCGTCGACGACGGCGGTGTACGGCTGAACCTCCACCGTGCCGCGGTGGACGAGGGCGAGCGCCTCGGCGGCCGCGGAACCCGCCTGCGCGACCGTCTCCGGGATGTCCTTCGGCCCCTGGCACGCTCCCGCGATGTAGATGCCGTCCGTGGCGGTGGACACCGGCGCGAGCTTCGGGTGGAGCTCCTGGAGGAAGCCCTCCCGCCCGCAGGACAGGTTCAACATCCGCCGCAGCTGCTGGGTGTCCGACTGCGGCTCGAGGCCGACGGAGAGGACGACCATGTCCACGGGGATCCGGCGGACGAACCCCGCCAGGGTGTCCTCGACCCGTATGATCAGGTGGCCCTTCTCCTCCCGCGTGAGCGCCGAGGTCGTCACCTCCGCGACCCGCCCGCGGATTACCTTGAGCCCCTCCGCGAGGAGCTTCTCGTGGAACTCCTCGTATCCTTTCCCGGGCGTCCGCATGTCGATGTAGAAGTCGTAGACCTCGGCGCCCGTCCGCTCCCGGATCAGGTGCGCCAACTTGAGCGAATACATGCAGCAGACCTTGGAGCAGTACTCGTTCGTGTTCCGGTCCCGCGAGCCGACGCAGTGGATGATGCCGACCTTCCGCGGCAGGCTGCCGTCCTTCAGGGAGGGTACGCCCTCCGTCGGCCCGGTCGGCGAGAGGAACCGCTCCATCTCGAGCGCCGTGAAGACGTTCGGCAGGGTCCCGTACCCGTACTGGGGCTTCCGCCGGGCGTCGAAGGGCTTGAACCCGGTGGCCACGATGATCGTCCCCACTTTGACCTGGGCGCGCACGGCCGCCTGCGCGAAGTCAATCGCGCCCTTCTCGCACGCGTCGACGCACGTCTTCTTGCACTTCCCCAGCTTCAGGTAGAGGCAATCCATCGGGTCGATCAGGACCTTCGTCGGCACCGCCTGCGGGAACGGGATGTAGATGGGCTTCCGCTTCGCCAGGCCGAGGTCGAACGCGTTCGGGAAGCGGGCGTCCCGGTAGACGCAGGCCTCCACGCACTTCAGGCAGCCGATGCACAGGTCCTCGTTCACGTACCGCGGCTTGTGCTCGATGGTCACGTCGAAGTTCCCGACGTAGCCCTCCACGGAGACGACCTCCGCGTACGAATGGAGGTGGATGTTCGGATGGATCTTCACCTCGGTCATCTTCGGGGTGAGGATGCACGAGGCGCAGTCCAGCGTGGGGAACGTCTTGTCGAACCGCGCCATGTTCCCGCCGATCGACGGTTCCCGCTCGACGAGGTGGACCTTCGCGCCCGAGTTCGCGTTCGCGAGGGAGAGGGCCGCGTGCATCCCCGCGATGCCGCCGCCGATCACGAGGACGTTCGGGTTCACCGGCTCCGACCGCGCCTCGAGCGGCTCCTGGAGGGCGACCCGTCGTACCCCGGCGCGGATCAGGGCCTTCGCCTTCTCCGTCGCCCGCGCCTTGTCCTCCGTGACCCAGGCGACGCCCTCGCGGACGTTCACCATGTTGAACAGGAACGGGTTCAGCCCCGCCTCCGAGACGACGCGGCGGAACGTGCGCTCGTGGAGCGTCGGCGTGCAGGATGCGACGACGACGCGGTTCAGCCGCTGTTCCCGGATGTCCTTCTTGATGAGGTCCTGCCCCGGGTCGGAGCACATGTACTTGTACTCCTTGGCGAGGACGACGCCCTCCAGGCCCCCCGCGTACCGGACGACCTCGGGGACGTCGATCGCGCCGAGGATGTTGAAGCCGCAGTCGCAGACGTAGACGCCGATGCGGGGTGCCTCCCCCGCGGCGGTCATGCCCTCCCTCCGGCGGGGCAGGCGAGCACCGGCACCCGGAACAGCTGGTCGATCGCGAGCGTCCGCTCGTCCATGCCCATGGCGAGCCCGAGCATCTGCGTGAAGTACATCACGGGTATCCGCAGGTCCTTCCGCGTCGACCGGCACAGCCGGTCCTGGTAGACCTCGAGGTTGTACTGGCACAGAGGGCACGTCGTGACGATCGCGTCCGCCTCCGCCGACTTCGCCGCGTCCAGCAGGATCTCCGCGAGCCGTAGCCCGACGGACTGCACGCCGGTGGTGAGCATGCCCCCGCAACACCGCGCCTTGTGCGGGTAGTCGACGGGCGTCGCGCCGGCGATCCGGGTCAGTTCCTCGAGGACTGTCGGGACGTGCGCGCTGTCCACGGTCTCGTAGGGCCGGAGGATCGCGCACCCGTAGTACGGAGCGACCCGGAAGTCCTTGAGGGGGCGGACCACGGATTTCCGGAGGCGGTCGGGGCCGACGTCCTTGAGGAGGACCTCGAGGGGATGGCGCACCGCAACGCGCCCCTCGTACGGGAGGCCGCCCCGGCCAAGCGCGTCATCCACCTTCGCGCGGAGGTCCGGATACTCCGCGATCATCGCTTTCGCCTTGCTCAGTGCGAGGAAGCAGCCGCTGCACGGCGCGACGATGTCCCGGCCGTCCGCGCGTTCCGCGAGCGCGAGGTTCCTCGCCGCGAGGACCGTGCCCATGTCCGCGTCGACGGAGAGATACGCGGTCGCCCCGCAGCAGTTCCAGTCGGGGATCTCCGTGAGGGAGATACCGAGGGCGCGGAACACCGCCAGGAGCGACTTCTCGTATGGGGAGCCGGCGCCCTTGAGGCTACAGCCGGGGAAGTAGAGGTAGTCCTTCACGCCTTCACCCCCGCCGGGGATCCGCGCGAGCCGGTTCGCGGGGGAGCGGGCCGCCTGTCCTCAACCGCCGCCAAGACTCCCCGGAGGGATTCCGGGTTCTGCATTCGCTCGACCCGGAGCAGCCGGAGGCGCCCCTTCCGCCACAGCTTCCACGCGATCGGCACCATGCCGAGGGCGGACCGCAGCCCGGACTTCGCCGCGACTTTGATCCCCATGCGGCTCTCCGTGAGCCGGCCGTTCTTGCGGACCATCGCGACGAACGCCTCCTCGATGGCGGGGACGACGAAGCGGTGGTGCCCGGACTCCTTCATCGCCATGCGCTTGATGACGTACATGATGTCCGTGATCCGGATCTTCTCCGGACACTCGACGGTGCAGGCGTAGCAGGAGGTGCAGATCCACGGGGAGACTGCGTTGAGGACCTCGTCCCGGAAGCCCGCCCGAACCATGCCGACGATCCGGCGAGGCGTCAGGTCCATGTAGAGGGAGACGGGGCAGATCGCCGAGCAGGTCCCACACTGGATGCAGTCCCAGATCCTCTCGCCGCCGGGTTGCGCCGCGACGCGCTCCGCGAATGTTGCGTCGAGGTCCGCCTCGTACTTGACCGTCTTCACGAGCCGCAAGCTCTCATCTCCCCTGGCGATTGGCACTAATCACTGGTCGAAGCCGGGCCGGCATGAGCCAGAATGTCGATTCGTGGGAAGGGTTTGAGAGCGCCCTACGAACATACCGGATTCTGCGTACTCCGAATAGGGGACAGTACCCTTACATACCGGCCCGGAAACCCGACGCCGGCCATCGCGGACCGGTTTGTGACGGCGTACGGAGCCCCCCTCTCGTCCCCGGCACGGAGCCCGTCGCGATCGGTCCGGTCGCCGCGTAGGGTCGCGATATAGTCATGGATGTACGACTGGCCGCGAGGACACTACGCCCGATGCCCCGCAATCCCGACCCGTCACCCGGGCCCCTTGTCACGACAGGATATATGGTAAGGTCGCCGGCCTCCCAGGGATGTAAAGACAATGAGAAACGACCATTAGGTCACCCACCCATCCCTTCATAACCCTGCGGACAGGCGAAGCACATGAGGGGCTACATCCTGGCGAACCTCCGGGTGGGGGACGAGAAGGACTTCTTCAGCGCGCTCAACACGGTCCCGGAGGTGATCCACGTGTACTACCTCTTCAACGAGTACGAGTACCTCCTCGAGATCGAAGGTCTCTCGGTCGAGGACCTTGCCCGTGTGATGCGGGAGCAGGTCCGCCGCTTGCCCGGCGTGGAGCGGACCGCCATGTTCGTGGAAGGGATGACGGACCGGTTCCTGCCGGTCGAGAAGGACCAGGGTCCGGAGTCGCCGCTCACGCTGTTCTGATGGGCCTGCGGTCCTGCGGGACCCGGATGGCGCCCTTCGGACGGGACGCCATCGGGGGCGCTCCGGGTTTATAGCGGACCGCCGTTGTCGCAATCCAGATGGATTACGCGCGCGACATCCTCGGGACGATCGGCCACACGCCGATGGTCCGCCTGAACCGCGTCGCGAAGGGTCTCCGACCGCTCGTCCTCGCAAAGTGCGAGTTCCTCAACCCGGGCGGCTCCGTGAAGGACCGCGTCGGGGTCGCGATGGTCGACGCCGCGGAACGGCAGGGCCTTCTGAAGCCGGGCGGAACGATCATCGAGCCGACGAGCGGGAACACGGGCGTCGGGCTCGCGCTCGTGGCGGCGCTCCGCGGCTACCGGTGCATCTTCACGATCCCGGACAAGCAGAGCCAGGAGAAGGTGAACCTCCTGAAGGCGCTCGGCGCCCGCGTCGTCATCTGCCCCACCGCCGTCCCGCCGGACCATCCGGACTCGTACTACAAGGTCGCGGAACGACTCCACAAGGAGACGCCGAACTCCGTCCTCCCGTACCAGTACTACAACCCCGCGAACCCGATGGCCCACTACCGGACGACCGGGCCCGAGGTCTGGAAGCAGACGGACGGGCGGGTGACGCACTTCGTGTGCGGCATGGGGACGGGCGGCACGATCAGCGGCGTCGGGAAGTTCCTCAAGGAGCGGCGCCCGACGGTGAAGGTGATCGGCGTGGACCCGGTCGGCTCCGTCCTCAAGGACTACTTCCACACGAAGGAGATGGTGAAGCCCCACACGTACAAGATCGAGGGGATCGGCGAGGACTTCATCCCCGCCACGACGTGGTTCGACGTGATCGACGACGTCGTGCGGGTCGGGGACAAGGAGTCGTACCTGATGACGCGCCGCCTCGCGCGGGAGGAGGGCCTGATCGTCGGATCCAGCTCGGGCGCCGCCGTCGTCGGCGCGCTCCAGGTCGCCGAGGGCCTCCACAAGGACGACGTGATCGTCGTGCTGCTCCCGGACACCGGCGAGCGGTACCTCAGCAAGGCGCACAGCGAGGAGTGGCTTCGCGAGCACGGCTTCCTCGAGGGTCCCACGGCGCCCCTGGCGGAGATCCTCGCGCGGAAGGAGCGGCTCCGGGGCGTGATCGTCGCGCGGGCGGACATGTCCGTGCGGGAGGCGGTCGACCTGATGCGGGAGTACGACATCTCGCAGATGCCCGTCGTGGACAAGGGGAAGGTCGTCGGGAGCGTGCGCGAGGACGCGCTGATCGCGAAACTCCTCCGGAGCCGGACGGCGGCGGGGCGCAAGGTCCGCGCGGTCATGGAGAAGCCGTTCCCGATCGTCGCGCCGGGGACCCCGCTCGAGCGGATCTACCGGTTGCTGCATCGCGGGAGCCCCGCGGTCCTCGTGGGCACGGAGACCGCCCTCGAGGGGATCGTCACCCGGATCGACGTGATCGAGTTCCTCGCGGCGCGCGGCTAGTCGGCCACCCCCCACGCCGCGGAGGCGTGGAAGGCGGTGCCCATGAACACGGAGATCACCCCGGCGAACGCCAGGGTGGTGCCCGCCTTTTCGGAGAACACCCAGCCGAACAGGAAGAAGGGCAGGCCAGAGAACAGGAAGAGCGATCCCACCCACCGCTGCGCGCAAGCCTCCCGTGCCGACCCGAAGACCTCGGTCCGGTACTCCTCGCGGTACGCAGGGAGGATGAGCGCCGAGGAGGTCACGGTGAGCAGGAGGAGGAGGGTCGACAGGAAGTACTGGAGGCTGTAGAACCCGAGCGGGTTCGGGTTCACGTTCCGCCGCCAGTGCTCGATGCCGAGGTACATCACGCCGAACAGGGATCCGACGAGCAACGCGAAGACGAGGAGGGATGCCGCGAGCAGGGCCCGGCCTCGCCGGTCCGACCGCCTCCGCCGCTCCGGGAGGGCCTGCTCCCCGGGGCCGCCGACCGCGTTGTCCGTTCCGACCCCCGTCCCCGCCCCGCCAAACGACGAGGGCGCTCCTATAGTTTCCGGGGACGGCGACCGGCGAAAACCCTTAAGCCCGACGCGCCCTCGTCGCCTCCATGCGATTCGCCACGAAAGCGATCCATGTCGGGAGCGAGCCGGACGCCACCGGCGCGGTGAACGCCCCGGTATACCTGACGTCGACGTATTCCCAGCGGTCGCAGTCCGAGTACGTCTACGGCCGCACCGCCAATCCGACGCGCCGCGCGCTCGAGCGGAACTTGGCGGCGTTGGAGGGCGCGAAGCACGGCCTCGCGTTCTCGTCCGGCATGGGCGCGGTCACGACGCTCCTCACGCTCCTGAAGAAGGGCGACCACGTCGTCCTGAGCGACGACACGTACGGAGGCGTGTACCGCATCTTCACGCGGATCTGGTCGAACTACGGCGTCGCGTACGACTTCGTGGACGCGACGAAGGCCGCGAACGTCGTGCGGGCGGTGAGGAAGAACACGCGCATGATCTGGATGGAGTCACCGACGAACCCCTTGATGAAGATCGTGGACCTGCGCGCCACCGCCAAGATCGCGAAGGAGCGCGGGGCGATTTCCGTCATGGACAACACGTTCGCGTCCCCGTACCTGCAGCGTCCGCTCGAGCTCGGGTACGACGTCGTGCTTCACTCGACGACGAAGTACCTGGGCGGTCACGCGGACGTGCTCGGCGGTGCGATCCTGACGTCAGACGACGCGCTCCACGAGCAACTTCGCTTCTCGCAGAACGCATTGGGTGCGGTCCCGAGCCCATTCGATTGCTTCCTGATTCTGCGGGGCACGAAGACGTTGGCGGTGCGGATCGAGCGGCACTGCGACAACGCGGAGGCTCTGGCGGCGTGGCTGGGCGATCATCGGGCCGTCGCGAACGTATTCTACCCGGGTCTGCGGGAGCACCCGAACCACGCGATCGCGAAGAAGCAGATGCGCCGGTTTGGCGGCATGATGAGCTTCGTCCTCCGGAGGACCGCGAAGGCGAAGGCGTTCCTGAGGAAACTTGAGCTAATCACGCTCGCGGAGAGCCTCGGCGGTGTGGAGTCCCTCATCGAGCACCCCGCCTCGATGACCCACGCGTCGATCCCGAAGAAGGAGCGCGAGGCCCGCGGGATCACGGACGGCCTCGTCCGGCTCTCCGTCGGGATCGAGGACGTCGACGATCTGAAGGAGGACCTGGATCGCGCGCTCCGTTCGTCCTAGCCGCCCTTCGGACCCCCGCGCCCCGCAGGCCCCGCACGACCACTCCCCGGTCCCGGAGGCGATCACGCCCTCCCGGCCGCATCGCGGGCACGTCGGCCCCCGCTCGCGTTCCCCGTGGCCCGGCAGGAGATAGATGAGAACCAGGAGCAGGGGCACCACGACGAAGAGCACGACGGGCCAGCTCGCGAGGTAGGTGAGGGCGACGAGTGCGAGCGCGATGATGAGCACAAAAGCGAACGTGGCGACAAGGACGCCCGGTCGTCCCGCCATGTGTGGCTGGAAGAGGGCGTGCTCACTAGCAGGTTCCGGTCTCTTCGCGGTTGCCGCCTTCGGGAACCTTAATAACGGCCCGCTCTTACGTTCGGCCCCATGGCCCTCCGGGTCCACAACACGCTCACCCGCCAGAAGGAGGAGTTCTCTCCCCTGCGCGGCCAGCGCGTGAACATGTTCGTATGCGGGCTCACGCCGCAGGACCACGCCCACCTGGGCCACGCGAAGACGTACGTCGCGTTCGACGTCGTCGCCCGGTACCTCCGCCACAAGGGCTACGCGGTCTTCTACCTCCAGAACGTCACGGACGTCGAGGACCGCATCATCGACGCGATGCGGGAGAAGGGCCTCGCGTGGCAGGACGTGATCCGCCCGTTCTGGGAGGAATACCTCGAGGCGATGGACTCCCTCAACGTGACGTCCGTGAACCTGTACGCGCGGGCGACGGACTACATCCCGGAGATCGTGGAGCAGATCCGGGGGCTCATCGCGCGCGGTCACGCCTACGCCGTGGACGGGGACGTGTACTACGCGGTCGGCTCGTTCGACGGATGGGGGAAGCTCAGCGGGCAGCGGACGGAGGAGCTGAGGCCCGGCGCGCGCGTGGAGGTGGACGCGAAGAAGCGGGACCCCGCGGACTTCGCCCTGTGGAAGGCGCGGAAGCCCGGCGAGCCGGCGTGGGACTCCCCCTGGGGCCCGGGCCGCCCCGGCTGGCACATCGAGGACACGGCGATCACGATCCACCACTTCGGGCCGCAGTACGACATCCACGGCGGCGCGACGGAGCTCATGTTCCCGCACCACGAGGCGGAGATCGCGCAGGCGGAGGCGTTCACGGGCAGCCGCCCCTTCGTGAAGTACTGGATGCACACGGGCCTGCTGAACGTGAAGGGCGAGAAGATGTCGAAGTCCCTCCGGAACTTCTGGTCCCTGAAGGACGCGCTCGCGGAGTACGACGGGGAGGTCCTGCGGTTCTTCCTCGTCTACGCGCACTACCGGAGCCCGATCGACTTCTCGCCGGAGGCGGTGGACGAGGCGAAGTCCGCGTACGGGCGCCTCACGGACGCGATCGGGAACCTCGAGGCGGAGATGCGGTCTGCGCCGGAGACGGGAATCCAGGACCACGTGGTCCGGGCCGCCGCGCGGTCCGCGCGGGAGACGTTCGACGCCGCGATGGAGGACGACTTCAACACCCGCGAGGCACTCGCCGCCGTGTTCGACCTCGCGGGCGTCGCGAACAAGGCGCTCGGCCAGACGGGGCGGGAGGCGCTCGCGGACGCCCAGGCGGCGTTCGAGACGTTCGGCGAGGTGCTCGGCCTCTGGCGGCGGAAGGGCCGCGGGGCCGCCGTGTCCGAGGGCCTCATCGATGCGCTCGTCGCCCTCCGCGAGGACGCCCGGAAGCGAAAGGACTTCGCGACCTCGGACCGCATCCGCGACCTCTTGGCGGCGGACGGGATCGCGCTCGAGGACACGAAGACAGGGGTCCGGTGGAAGCGAAGCTAAGGGTCGCCTGCGGCCCCATCCTCGATACTTCAGGCCCGAGAATGGTGCCCGACGATGGCTGGCATCGGTATTTAAAGAGGGTATTTAAGCGAGCGCCCCTTCCCGGAACCCGCGTTCTCTCCATACAGACGGGGGTCGGAAAGCTTATACGTCCCGGCCTCATACAGAAAACCGCCCGAAATGGGGTGTCGAAGGGCCTATCTCCGAGGGCAATCTCTGGTCCGAACATCGGTGTGGATTTCATGACAAACGAGGGTACCGAGTCCGTCGCGTATGACGCGGAATCGATCCAGGTCCTGGAGGGCCTGCAGGCCGTCCGCAAGCGCCCGGCGATGTACATCGGCAGCGTCGACGCGCGGGGACTCCACCACCTCGTGCACGAGGTCGTGGACAACTCGATCGACGAGGCGATGGTCGGGTTCTGCAGGAACATCCAAGTCTCGATCAACGCGGACGGGTCCGTGACCGTGGCAGACGACGGCCGGGGGATTCCCGTCGAGGTGCACCCGAAGTACGGCGTGCCCGCCGCGGAACTCGTGATGTCGAGGATGCATGCGGGCGGCAAGTTCGAGCACAAGCTGTACCGCGTCTCCGGCGGGCTCCACGGCGTGGGACTGAGCGTCGTGAACGGCCTGAGCGAATGGCTCGAGGCCCGCATCCGTCGGGACGGGAGGGAGTGGCGCATCCGTTTCGCCCGAGGCGAGAAGGCCGAGGACCTGAAGCCACTCGGACCCGCCGAGGGCACGGGGACGATCATCACGTTCAAGCCGGACCCCCAGATTTTCGAGGTGGCGGAGTTCGACTTCGACCTCCTCGCAACGCGCCTCCGGGAGCTCGCGTTCCTGAACCGCGGTCTCCGGATCACGATCACGGACGTCGCTCACGGGAAGGGGGACGTGTTCCAGTTCCAGGGCGGCATCGTCGAGTACGTGAAGTGGATCAACCGGGCGAAGACGCCCCTTCACGAAACTCCGATCTATCTGGCGAAGGAGAGCGACGGGACACAGATCGAAGCGGCGCTTCAGTGGCACGACGGATACGCGGAGTCCGTCCATACGTTCGTGAACAACATCAACACCGTCGAAGGCGGGACCCATCTCATCGGGTTCAAGTCCGCCCTCGCCCGCGCGATGAACAGCCACGCGAAACAGAAGAAGTGGCTCAAGAATGGGGAGAACCTCGAGGGCGAGGATGTGCGAGAAGGGCTGACCGCGATCCTGTCCGTGAAGCTGCCGGAGCCTCAATTCGAGGGCCAGACGAAGATGAAGCTCGGGAACTCCGAGGTCAAGGGCATCGTGGACTCCGCGGTCTACGAGAAACTCGGCGACTTCCTGCTCGAGAACCCAAAGGTCGCGGAGACGATCCTCGGGAAGGCCGTGCTCGCGTCGCAGGCGCGGGAAGCCGCGCGGAAGGCGCGGGAGCTGACGCGGCGAAAGGGCCTCCTCGAGGGGTTCGGTCTTCCCGGGAAGCTGGCGGATTGTCAGGAGAAAGATCCCGCGAAGTCAGAGTTGTATATCGTTGAGGGCCCGAGCGCCGGCGGGTCCGCAAAGCAGGGCCGCCAGCGGGAATTCCAGGCGATCCTCCCGTTGCGGGGGAAGATCCTGAACGTGGAGAAGGCGCGTCTCGACCAGATGCTCGGGAACGAGGAGATCCGCGCGCTGATCACCGCGATCGGGGCGAGCGTCGGCGAGGAGTTCAATCTCGCGAAGGCGCGCTACCACCACATCATCACGATGGCGGACGCGGACGTGGACGGGCAGCACATCACGACCCTCCTCCTCACGCTGTTCTTCCGATACATGCGCCCGCTCATTGACGCGGGTTACGTGTACATTGCGCAGCCGCCTCTCTACAAGATCAGGAAGGGGAAGGAGGTCCACTACGCGTACACGGAGCGGCAGCGCGAGGATCTCGCGAAGCAGCTCGGCGACAAGGGCGTCCTGTACCAGCGGTTCAAGGGACTCGGGGAGATGAACGCCGAAGAGCTGTGGGAGACCACGATGGACCCCGCCCGTCGCATCCTGAGGCAGGTGACGATCGAGGACGCGGTTGCGGCGGACGCGCTGTTCTCCGTGCTCATGGGCGAGGCCGTCGCGCCCCGGCGGCAGTACATCGAGGACCACGCGAAGGAGGTCCTCAACCTGGACATCTGAGGGGGGAAGAATGCCGGACGAGACTCAGGAGACGCGCCGCGTCGTGCTCCAGCCGATCGAGCAAGAGATGCAGCGCTCGTACATCGACTACGCGATGTCCGTGATCGTCGGACGCGCACTCCCCGACGTGCGGGACGGACTGAAACCGGTGCAGCGCCGCATCCTGCACGCGATGAACGAGCTCGGCATGAGCTCCGGGTCCCAACACAAGAAGTCCGCGCGTGTGGTCGGCGAATGTCTCGGGAAATTCCACCCGCACGGCGACACGGCGGTGTACGACGCGCTCGCGCGCATGGTCCAGGACTTCTCGCTCCGGTACACGCTCATCGATGGGCAAGGGAACTGGGGGAGCACGGAGGACGAACCTGCCGCGATGCGGTACACGGAATGCCGCCTGTCGAAGGCGGCGGAGGAGCTCCTCCAGGACATCGAGAAGGAGACCGTCAACTGGATGGACAACTTCGACGGAACGCTCAAGGAGCCGACCGTCCTCCCCGCCAAATTCCCGAACCTGCTCGTGAACGGCTCGAGCGGCATCGCCGTCGGCATGGCCACGAACATCCCGCCCCACAACCTCGGCGAGGTCGTGGACGCGCTCGTCACGCTCATCGACAACCCGCAGGCGACCCTCGAACAGCTGTACAACCCGCTGACGGGTCCGATCCGCGGGCCGGATTTCCCCACCGGAGGCCTCCTGTACGGCGTGCAGGGCGTCGTGGAGGCCTACCGCACGGGCCGCGGGCTGATCAGCGTCCGTGCGAAGGCGGCGTTCGAGGAGGCGCGGGGCGACAAGGCACGGATCGTGATTACCGAGATCCCGTACATGGTGAACAAGGGGGCGCTCGTCGAATCGATCGCGCTCCTCGTGAAGCAGAAGCGGATCGAGGGCGTCACGGACCTGCGGGACGAATCGGACCAGGACGGGATGCGGATCGTCCTGGAACTGAAGCGCGACGCGGTCGAGGACGTCGTGCTGAACCAGCTGTACCACCACACGCAGATGGACTCCACGTTCGGGATCATCAACCTCGCGCTCGTGGACGGCCAGCCCAAGGTCCTGAGCCTTCAGCAGACGCTCCAGCTGTATGTGGATTACCGCGCGGACGTCGTGAGGCGCCGGACGCAGTTCGACCTCACGAAGGCTCGCCAGCGAGAGCACATCGTCGAGGGGTTGCTGACGGCGATCGACCACCTCGACGAAGTCATCCGGATCATCCGCCGCGCGCGGGACGGAGCGGACGCGCAGAATCAGCTCGTCACCCGCTATCTGCTGAGCGAGGACCAGTCGAAGGCGATCCTGGACATGTCCCTCCGGAAGCTCACGGGACTCGAGACGCAGGCGCTCCGGGACGAACAGAGGCTGCTGGAGGCGACGATCCAGGAGCTCGAAGGGATCCTCGCATCGAAGGAGCGGGTGCTCGGCATCATCCGCGCGGAGCTCGTCGAGCTCAAGGAGAAGTTCGGCGACCCGCGGCGCACGGAGGTCGTGACTGACGCCGCGGACATGGAACTCGAGGACCTGATCCCCGAAGAGAACAACGTCGTCACGATCACGAACACGGGGTACGTGAAGCGCCTGCCCGTGAGCGCCTACCGGATGCAGCGCCGGGGCGGCAAGGGAGTGACGGGGATGGGGACGAAGGAAGAGGACTTCGTCGTGAACCTCTTCGTTGCCTCGACGCACGACTTCATCCTGTTCTTCACGTCCCTCGGCAAGGTTTTCAAGCTGAAGGCGTTCCGGGTTCCGTCCGCGGGGCGGTACGCGAAGGGCAAGCCCGTCGTGAACCTGCTTCCGCGGCTCGAGCCGAACGAGAAGGTCGAGGCCATGATCCCCATCCGCGAGTTTCCCGAGGGTCGGTCCGTCGTGTTCGTGACGAAGCGAGGACGGATCAAGCGGACGAGCCTGGCGGAATTCCATCACATCCTGACGAGCGGCATCCGAGCGATCCGGCTGAACGCGGGCGACGAGCTGATCGACGTCCAGATCGCGGACGGGGATGAGGAGGTCGTGCTCGCCTCCGCGGGCGGCTATGCGAACCGCTTCCCGATCGCGCAGGTCCGTCCCATGGGGCGTGCGGCCGCGGGGGTCGCAGGCATGCGGGTGCGATCCGGTGATGAGGTCGTCTCCATGTCCCTCTCCAAGAGGGCGGACGCGGAGCTGCTGACCACCCTCGTCTCCGGCTTCGGCAAGCGCACGACGGTGTCGGCGTACCGGAGGACGCACCGCGGATCGCAGGGGGTTCGCACGACCAGCGCGAAGCACGCCGGGGGCCGCGTGGTGTCCGTCCAGATCGTCGATCGGGACGAAGAGCTGCTCGTGACCACGAAGCAGGGCGTCGTCATCCGCTGTCCCGTGAGCGACGTCGGCGTGAAGGGCCGGGCGACGCGCGGCGTGCGGCTCCAGCGCCTCCAGGAAGGCGACGAGGTCGTGGCGGTGGCGCGACTCGTGGGCGAACGGGAGGAGGAGCGGGTGATCGAGGCCGCGGAGACGCCGCCGCCTGCGACCCCGCCGAAACCGTCGCCTGAGATCCCAGAACCTGGGGAGCCAGAGCCCGGTGACGATGACGAGCCGGAGCCGATGCCGGACGACGGCGGGGACGAGCCCGAGGAGCTATAGGCGCACGGACATGCCGAGGCCCGGCTTCCCGGACACCATCAGGTAGCCGTCCTCGAACGCGAGCCCCGTGGCGGGGTCCTCCGCGAGGCTAAAGTGGGAGTCGAGGTCGACGAACCGCACGTTCGGCTCGGACATCGCGAAGTGGAGCCCGGCGGCGATCGACAGGGCGGACTCCGCGTTGCACCCGATCATCGTCGGCATGCCGGCGGACCCGCAGATCGCGTTCGCCTCGACCGCGCGCGCGATGCCGCCCGTCTTCATCAGCTTCAGGTTCACGAGCCGCGCGCACTTCCCCCACCCGACCTTCGCCGCGTCCTGTGGCGTGAGGACGCACTCGTCCGCCATCACCGGGATCGGGGACGCCTCCGTGAGCGCCTGCATCCCCGCGAGGTCCGCCGCCGGGAGCGGCTGCTCGAGGAACTCCACGACGCGGTGGTACGCCTGCCTCGAGAACGAGAGGGCGGACCGGTACGTGAACGCCTGGTTCGCGTCCGCGCGGAGCAGGATGTGGTGCCCCACGGCCCCCCGCACCGCCTCGATCCGTTCGAGGTCCTCGTCGACGTCCCCGCCGAGCTTGACCTTGATCGCGCGGAAGCCCTCCGCGACGAACGCCTTGGCCTTCGCGGCGGCGTCCGCCGGGGGCATCAGCCCGACCGTGCGGTCCGTGAGCCCCTTCTCCCGCGCGGTGGGTCCGAGGTAGTCGTGGAGCGGCGTGCCGCGGATGCGGGCGAGGGCGTCGAACGCCGCCATGTCGACCGCGGCCTTTGCGGCGGGGTTCCCCGCCAGGACGCGGTCCATCCGGTCCGCCACCTCCCGGCCCCGCTCGAAGGCGAATCCCTTCAGCGCGCCCGCGAGCTTCTCGACCGCCGCCAGGACGGTCTCCGTCGTCTCCCCGGTCACGTCGCTCGGGCTCGCGGCGCCCCAGCCCTCGACGCCCTCCAGGTCGAGGCGCGCGAAGACGACGTTCGCGACGTCCGAGGCGTGGCGGGAGGTCGCGAACACCTCCTTGCGCGGGAGCGCCTTCGGATGCCACTCGATCCGTTCGATCTGCATGGGCGGCTCGGCAATGCGAGCGCGGCACTTAAGGGACCCGCCGCCGGGCACGTGTCCGGCGGTAATACGCGCAGAATCCCGTGAAGCCGCACGCCGTGCACCGCGGGTGGTTCGTCCGGCACACCTCCTTGCCGAACCGGACGAACCACTCGTTCAGCTGCAGCCACAGGTCCCTCGGCACGACGCGGGACAGCCGGTGTTCGACCTCCTCCTCGTCCGCGTCGGCCGGCGCGAACCCGAGGCGGCGGGAGATCACCGCCACGTGGACATCCACGGGGATCGCGGGCTTCCCGTATCCGTACACGAGGACGCAGTTCGCGGTCTTCCGCCCGACCTGCGGGAGCGCGATGAGCGCGTCGAACGTGTCCGGGACGCGGCCGCCGTGTTCCTCCAGCAGGATGCGGGAGACCTCCCGGAGCTTCGGCGCCTTCTGGCGGTAGAACCCCGCCGGCCGAATCAGCTCCCGGATCTTGCGGACCGGCGCGCGGGCGAGCGCCTCCGGCGTCGCGTACTTCGCGAAGAGCCGCGCGGACGCCTCCTCCGTCTTCTCGTCGCGGGTTCGCTGGGACAGGATCGTGGAGATGAGGACGCGGAACGGGTCCTCCGTCTCGACCGTCACCCGCGCGAGGGCGGTCCCCGGGTCGTCCGCGAAGGACTCGCCGTACCGCCGTCGAAGGTCCGCGAACACGCGACGGACCTTCTCCTCCGTCTTCATTCCCAGCCACCGAGGAGCTCGAGCGCCTCGCCCGCGACGTAGATCGAGCCCGTCACGACGATCGCGTCCTCCGCGGCCGCGGAGCGGATCGCCGACTCCACCGCGCCCTTCACGTCGGGTGCGACCTCCACCGGGGCGTGGGCTTCGAACGCCCGCCGGAGCTGCGCGGGCTCGAACGCGCGCGGGGTCGCCGGCTTCGTCGCGATCACCTTAGCGGCGAGGGGCCCGAGGCTGTCCGCGATCGCCGCCAGGTCCTTGTCGTTCAGGACGCCGATGACGAACGCGAGCGTCCTCCCCGGGAACAGCTCCTGGAGCGACTCCGCGAGCGCCGCCGCGGCGGGCCCGTTGTGCGCCCCGTCGACAATCACGATCGGCTCCCGCCGCACTATCTGGAGGCGCCCCGGCCATCGGGCGGCGCCCAGTCCCTCCTCGATTGCGGTCTCCGTGAGCGTCCACTTCTCCCTTACCGCCAGGGCGGTCGCGAACGCGACCGCTGCGTTCTCGGGCTGGAACGTGCCGAGGAGCGAGATCCGCGCCTCCACGGAGAGACCGTCCTCGAACAGCACGTCCTGCCCGTCGAGGTCGAAGCCGAGGCGGCTGTAGCGCACGTCGCGCCCGACGACCGTGAGGGGGCACGAGAGCTCCTGCGCCCTGGCGGCGATCATGGGCAGCGCGGGCTGGTCGACCGTCACGGCGGGCACGCCCGCCTTCAGGATGCCGGACTTCTCCCTCGCGATTCGCTCGACCGTGCGACCGAGGTTCTCCGTGTGCTCGAGCCCGATCCGGGTGATCGCGCACGCGTCCGGGCGTACGACGTTCGTCGCGTCCATCCGGCCGCCCATGCCCACCTCCACGACCGCCAGATCGACGCGCTGCTCCGCGAAGTAGCGGAACGCCATCGCGGTCGTCGTCTCGAAGAACGTCGGCCGGTTCGTGTCCGAGGCCGCGGCCATCTTGGCGGCGTGGGGGCGCGTCTCCGCGTACAGGCGCGCGACGTCCTTGTCGGAGATCATCCGTCCGTCCACGCGGATCCGCTCGTTGAACCGCACGAGGTGCGGGCTCGTGTACAGCCCGACCCGGTGGCCGGCGGCGCGGAGAATCGACGCGAGGTACGCGCACACGGAGCCCTTCCCGTTCGTCCCCGTGATGTGGAGGGTGGGGAACGTTTCCTGCGGGTCCCCCAAGCGCGCGAGCAGGTCGCGGATCACGTCGAGTCCGAGCTTGATGCCGAACCGCTCGAGGCCGTACAACTCCTTCAGGAGCGCCTCGTACTCCATGCGCCTCCCGCCATCCGAGGGGCTTCGATAAAGGTTCTCACGGGTTCGCTGGCGGCCCGGACGCCTCGGGGGCGTCCTCGGGCTTCTTCCTGCGCCGCCGCCAGAGGAACAAGGCGATGAGGAGGAGTGCGACCGCCAGCGCGACGAGGACGGCCCACCACGGGACGGCCTCCGCGGGCGGGGGCGGCGCGACCTCCCAGACCGCGATGAGCGACCTCGGGCCCTCCATCTGGACGACGATTGTCGGTCCCGGGCCCTCCGCGTCCCCGATCCAACCGACGAACCGGTATCGCGTCCCGTTCGAGACGACGGTCGTCTCCGCGATCGAGACGGTCGCGCCGAGGTCCGCGTCGTGCCACCCCGCGCCCGTCGGGTTTCCGTACGGGCTCGTCACGGTGAGGAAGTGTTGCGTCGTCCACGCGGCGGTGATGGACTTCGGCGCGTCCATCGTGACACTCCCCGCGGTCCCCGTCCCGGCGAAGTCGCCGCTCCAGCGGGTGAAGACGTGGCGGGTGCCCGGCGGGCCGTCGACGATCGAGGGCTTGACGGAGAACGTTCCCTGACTCCCGGCGTCGAACCAGCAGTCCGGGACGCCGCACGCTGCGGTCCCGTGTGCGCTCGCGACCGTGAGACGGAACTGCGCCCGGAGGTCCGCCACGAGGGTCAGGGGGCCGGTCGCAAGGACGGAGTGGTTCCTCGCTCCGCCGTCGGACCATGCCTCGAAGAGGTGGCGCGTCGTCGCGTCGCCCTGCGGCGAGGGGGCGCTCACGTTGTGCAGGGAGTCCTGAGGCCACCACAGGGTGAGCGGCGCCGTCATCGGAGTTCCGTCCGCGACGACCTCGAGCCCCGCGGGGCGGGTGTCGAGGTAGACCGCGTACTCCGTGCCGAAGTCTGCGACGGAGGCCCCCGGGGAATCGCACGTCACGGTGTGCGTCCGCGCGCCCCCGTCCGACCACGCCTCGAAGACGTGCCGCGTCCCCGCCGTCCCCTGGGGCGTCGGCGTGCTGATCGTGTGCGTGGCGCCGGGGAGGCAGTACACGTCGTACGGGGCCGTCCGAGCGAGCCCGTCGACGTTAATCGCGAGGCCCGGCGGCGACGTGTCTACGCGGTACAGGAACGTCCGCTCGAGCTTCGTGAAGTAGATGTCGAGGTCCGCGCCGCGGCCGTCCGTCCATACGATGTACACGTTCCCGAACCGGTCGGACTCGATCGCGATGTAGTCCCCGGGGCGGTCGTACGAGAGCGGCGTCGGCGCGTCCGTCACGCGGACGTTCGGTCCCCAGCTCGTCCCACCGTCGGTGGAGTTCACGTAGTATACGTTGTGCGCCCCATCCCGGTCGTCCATCCACGCGACGTGGATTCCCCCGTACGGGTCGAGCGCGAGGTCCGGCATCCACTGCGGCGCGGTCGTCGCGTCGTCGTTCAGCCTCCGCGAAGCGGACCAGGTCGCGCCCCCGTCGTCGGACCGGCCGAAGTAGATGTTGTGGTCCCCCGCGCGGTAGTCGGGCCACACGGCGTAGATCGTCTCGTTCGGTGCGACCGCCAGCGCGGGGAGCGGGAGCATCCAACCGGTCCCGAACCAGCCTCCCGCGGAGCCGGGGACATCGTTCACCCGCACGTCCGCTCCCCACGTCGCGCCGCCGTCGAACGACCGGTCGAACCAGACGTCGTCCGTGAAGTAGGACCACCATGCGAGGAGGACCGTGCCGTTCGGATGGAGGTCGACGAACGCGCCGAGGACGCCGTCGCCGGGGTCCGGCACGTGGGCCTCCGGCATCCAGGTCCGCCCCCCGTCGGCGGAGCGCGTGACGACGATGTCCTGCGCCCCGGAGGTCTGGTCGTCCGTGTTCCACGCCCAATACAGGTTCCCCGCGGCGTCGTGCGCGGCCGTCTCCTTGTCCGCGAACATCGGCGCGTCGCTGTAGAACTGCGTCGTCCCCCACGTGACGCCGTCCGTCGTGTTCGAGACGCTGATCCCGCTCACCGTGTTGGCGGTGTTGAACTCGAGGCGCGTGAAGAAGGCGCGGTCGTCCGCGATCGAGAGCCAGGGGTCGGACTGGCGCGTCGTCGCGTTCAGCTCCATGAGGACGTTCGGGGCCCACGTCGCGCCCCCGTCCGCGGAGAACGAGAACGAGACGCGTTGACCGCCCCCGTTGTGGGTGAACGCCTCCTTCCAGCCGACGAAAATCCGGCCTTGCGAGTTCACCTTCATCGTCGGCTCGACCTGGTACGGGTACGTGTTCCCGGAGTTCACGCGCACGTTCGGCGCAAACGGCACGAACGCCGTCGGCGCGGGGACGGGGCCCGCGTCGGTGGGAGCCGCGGACGGACCGTCCGTCGAGGCGCCCGAGGGGACCGCCGCCAGGAGGACCGCGAGGACCCCCAGCGCTGCGACGGTTCGGAACGAGAATCCTCCCACGGGACCCCTCCCTCGTGCACACCCGGGAACGGGATAAAGGTTGTTCCACCTAGACGTGGGCTCAGACTGCCGGTTCGAAGTAGACCGTGGCGGTCTCGCCTTCCACGACGACGGAGACGGCCTCCTCGTTCGTCTGGTAGAAGTACACGACGCGGCCGAAGCGCGAGACGTACGCTAGGACGACCTCGATGAGCCCGAGCCCTTCGAGGAACCGAATCCGTTGCCAGCACTCGACGATCGGGATTCCGTAGATGTTCGCGAGCATCTGCGGGGTCTTCGGCGTGTGGGTGAGCCCCTTCAGGATCATCCAACTGCGGTCATCAAGCTGAAGGGACTCCACGCTGCTCCTCGGAACAGCAATAGTCTTCGGGAGGGATACCTGCGTTCCGGCCGTGGTATCGCCGGTGATTCCCATCCCCGGGAACGCGCGGCCTACAGGACAACGACGACGACGGCGGCGATCACGACGACGAGGACCACGACCGCCACGGCCGCGTACAGCGTCGTCCGCTTCTTCTTCCGCCCGCCGGCGAGGTTGAGGACTCCAAGGTCGTACGACATGAGGGTCCCCCGTCTCACCCGGGGCTTCCGGATAAGGGTTTCGTCACCCGCCTCACGACAACCCGAGGGGCGCCACGGCGGCCCGGGCGGCGGCGAGGGGCCCGAGGACGAAGTGGAGCGTCGCCGGCTTCGCTCCGCCGCCCATCCAATGAGCCTGGAGCCGGAGGGTCAGGTCGCTGCGCGATGCGAGGGTTCCGACGACCTCCTTCCGTTCGAACTCGACGACCTCGCGCCCGCCGGCCCGGAACAGCTGGTCGACGGCCATCGGGGGCGCCCGGACCGCGACGTTGAACCGGGTGGGCTCCTCCGGGGTGCGCTCCCGGCCCGACGCCGCCAGGAACAGGAGCCGTCGGTCCGAGGTCCGCGCGACGCCTTCCGTCGGCCGGAGGAGCAGGTGCTTCGTAGGGACCTGGAGGAACAGCGCGCCCTCCACGGGGACCTCGGCGCCGAGCGTCTCCTCGTCGCCGACCGCCCAGGCGCCGTCCGCGTCGCGGAGGCGGCGCTTCAGGGTCCCGAACGTCAGGTCGTAGGCCCGCCCCTCCGCGTCGAGGAACCCGACGAGCACGGTCAGCCCTTCGGCACGTCGAAGTTCCGGCGGTACTGCTCGGCGAGCTGCGCAATCTCCTCGCGCGCGAAGTCCCGCTTGTCCGGCGCCGCGCAGAACTCCTCGAGCTTCGCGGCGTCCCCGGCCTCGACGAGGACGGAGGGGACCGCCTCCTCCCAGAGGTACGCCTTCAGCACCGCCTGCCCCATCGACATGCCGTCCTTCCGGATCCACTCGAGGGACCCGCGCTTCGCGAGCGCCTCGCGGGCCCACGCGTCGTCGCGCGCGGGGTAGTAGCCTCCCGAGCGGACCGCGTCGCCGTCGTCCAAGACGCCGTTCGCGTGCGGGTTCCGGACCAGGATCCCCGTCTGGTACTCGAGCGCGACCGTGAAGAACTTCCGGCCCGGGTCCTGTTCGAACAGGTTGAACGGGATCGACAGGGTCGTGGCGCCGCGCTTCCGCATCGCCAGGACGCCCTCGTCGTGGTGGCCCACGTCGGGGCCGAGGGCCGCGCCGAAGTACCGGATCTTCCCCTCGTCCCGGAGCGCCTCCAGGGTCCGCCAGAGGGCGTCGTCCTGGACGGCCTCCATCGTCGGATGGTGGACCTGGAGCAGGTCGATGAAGTTCGTGCCGAGCCGCTCGAGGCTCCGGTTGACGGCCGTGCGCACGTAGTCCGCGTCGAACCTCCGGGCGCCGGAGACGCCATCCGCGGCAGGGTCGCCATAGAAGTCGTATCCGACCTTCGTCGCGAGGACGACCATGTCCCGATCGCCGGCGAACGCGCGACCGAGCAGCTCCTCGCCCTTCCCCCGCCCGTCCACGTCCGCCGTGTCGAAGAAGTTCACGCCGAGGTCGTACGCCTTCCGCAGGAGGGCGAGCGCGTCCTCGTCGGACGTGCCCGGGCCCGCGCCGAGCGGCCACACCGCCAGGCCGATCTCCGAGGCCTCGAGCTCCGTGTCCCCGATGCGGCGGTATTTCATGGGCCAGAGGCGAAGCCGTCCCCTCGATATAAGGGTGACACCGCTCGGCGGTCCGCCGCCTCCCTACGCGAGGAACCGACGGGCCTGCTCCAGGAGGACGTCGCCGCCCATCCGCTGTAACCGGTGCGCGAGCTCGTCCGCCTCGTACAACGGGTCCTTGGCGGTGATCGCCTCCTTGAGCGTGACCGCGCGGCGGCCGTCGAGGGAGAGGATGACCGCGTGCACGTGCAGCTGGGTTCCCCGCCAGGACGCGCGGATCCCGACGGGCGCGATGGTCCCCCCGTCCAGCGCCCGCAGGATGCCGCGCTCGACCTGGACCTCCTGCCGCGTGCGCACGTCGTCCGCCGCCTGCGCGATCTCCTCGAACGGGGAGCCTTTCCGGCACACGAGCCCGATCGCCCCCTGCCCCGCGGACGGGACGAACGCGCGGGCGTCGAGCTCCGCGCGGGGCGCGTCGATGCCCAGCAGTTCGAGGCCGGCGGTCCCGAGCGCCACGCCGTCGACCTCCCCGATCCTCCACTGTTTCACGCGCTCCCGCACGTCCTCGTGGGTCTCCACGATCCTCAGGTCCGGCCGGGCACGGAGGAGCATCGACCGCCGGCGGATGTGGGAGGTCGCGACGGTCGCGCCCCGCGGGAGGTCTGCGAGGAGGAAATTGGAGACGAGGGAGTCCGTCGGCGTGCGGCGCGGGAGGACCGCCGCCAGGGCGAGGCTGTCGGGGAGCCCGAAGGGGAGGTGGTCCATCGGGTAGACGGAGACGTCCACGTTCTCCGCGAGGAGGCGCGCCTCGAGCGCCTCGACCCCGACAGTCCGCACCGCGAGCTCGCCGGGGAACCGCGCCGCGAGCGCCCGCTCCGCCTCGCGCGCGAGCGCGCGGGCGAGGTCGTCCCCGTAGCAGGCGAGGGTGAGCGTCGTCGGACCGCCCATCGCACCTCCCCCGGCGGCATCGCGATTAAACCTTTGGTCGTCAGAATCAGACGACCATGGACTTCCACCGCCCGCTGTTGAACCGGGGCACGATGATCAAGGACCGGATGTAGTACTCCACGGGGAGCGCGACCCACACGCCGAGGAGCCCGAACCCGAGGCCGTACCCGAGGAGCGCAGACAGCGGGAGGCGGACGGCGTACGTGCCGAAGACGGAGGCGTACAACGGCCATCGCGTGTCGCCCGCGCCGCGGAGGGAGCCGGACAGGGTGAAGAACACCCCGACCGCAGGGATGGACGTGGCGTGGAGGCGGATGAACAGGACCGCGAGGTCCGCCGCCTCCCCGGGCTCCGTGAACGCCTGGGCGATCCAGGGGGCCGCGATGAAGTTGAACAGCCCGAGCGCCCCCATGATTGCGACCGACATCTTCGTGGCCTCCCGCGCGCTCCGTTCCGCCCGGTCGGGCTCCTTCGCCCCGAGGTTCTGTCCGACGAGGGCGCTCGACGCGATGCTGAGCCCGAGCCCGGGCATGAACGCGAAGGACTGGATGCGGAGGCCGATCTGGTGCGCGGCGACCGCCGCCTCCCCGAAGGACACGACGAAGACGATCCAGATCAGGATGCCGATCTGGAAGGCGAACTGCTCCGCCGCCGCGGGGAGGCCGATTCGCAGGACCCGGCGCATCGTCCGGAAGTTCACGGTCGGGCGCTCGCGGTGAATCCCGATCTTGAGGCGGTGGCTCGCGAACAGGGCGAGGAACATTATCGCCCCCGCGATGTACGCGACCGTCGTTCCGATCGCCGCGCCGCGGACGCCGAGCGCGGGGGCCCCGAAGTTCCCGAAGATCAGGGTGTAGTTGATCGAGAAGTTGATCACGTTCTCGATGGAGGCGATGACGAGGGGCGTCCTCGTGTCGCCCGCCGCGCGGAGCGCCGCCGTGGAGATGAAGATCGTGAACAGGGCGGGCATGGAGAGGAAGATGATCGCGACAAAGTCCGCCGCCAGGGCCCGGACCTCCTCCGTCGGGGAGAACGGGGCTACGATCGCCGGTGCGAACGCCACGCCCGCGACCAGGAGCGGGATCGAGAGGAGGCCCCCCGCGAGGAGGCTCTGGAACAGGAAGTGGTCCCCGTGGCGGGGTCGCTGCTCCCCCACCGCGCGGGCGACGAGGGCGATCGTCCCGGAGGTGACCCCGATCATGACGGTCTGCGAGAAGAAGACGATGTTGCCGCCGACCCCCACGGCGGCGATCGGCGCGACGCCGAGGCGCCCGACCATGATCAGGTCGATCGTCGTCGTGAGCACCTGCAGGAAGTTCGCGACGATCACGGGCCATGCGAGGTCGAGGATCCCGCGCCGGAGCACCTTCCGGTCGTCGGGCGGGGGGACGCCCACGAGGCGCGAAACCGCGAGGCCGCCATGAACGTTGCGCCGCCCGCGCGCGTCGGGGGCCCCGGTCCGTGGGAGGGCCTCACTGCCACGAGATCCAGAAGAGCACGGAGAACCCCGTGAGCTGCGCGACGTTCAGAGCGAGCATCGGCATCGCGACCGCGAGCCCGTAGTCCTGCGTCGCCATCGACATGTACAGGGCCATCGCGGCGATGTTCTGGACGAGGAAGAGGACCGCGAAGAGGACGAGCCCGACGGAGAACGCGCTCTTGATTGCGCGGAAGTTGTGCGAGTACACGAGAAGCAGTCCCGAGAGCACGACGATGCTGATGGCGCACACGATCATGTTCATGATCCAGAAACTAAGATGCAGGCTCATCCGAACGCACCTCGCTCAGCCGTTTCTCTTCTTCATCTAGCTTGTCCCAAATCTCGAGGAAATCCTCGAAGTGGGTCTGCAGCCGCGGCGTCAGAAAGTACAGCGTCCCGTACGTCTGGTCGTGGGAGGCCATAACGACGTTGTTCTCCTCGAGCACCTTCAGGTGGTGCCGCACGGTCTTGTAGTCCAGCTTCAGCACCGCCGCCAGCGCGTTCGCGTTGTAGGGGCGCTGCCGGAGGAGGTGGACGATCTTCGCGCGGTTCAGGCCTCCCCGCGTCCCCACGATCAGGTGCCACAGCCGCTTGTCCACGGGACCGGGCGCGGATTGTGGCGGCGGAATATGTACGTTTGTCCAACGGGCGTCGGGCAAACCGTGATGAGGGACGCCCGCGTCGGAACGCCGTGCGAGCCCGTCGCATCGTCGGGGTGTTCCTCGAGTTCCGCCTGATCCCCGTCCTCCTCTGGTCGTTCACGGCCGTGACGCTGGGGACCGCGCTCGCCTCGTACGAGCGGGGCGTGCTGGACTGGGGGCTCTACCTGACGACCCTCGCGATCGCCATGCTCGTCCAAGGCTTCGAGACGCACGCCGTCAACGAGATTTACGACTGGCGGAGCGGGACGGACCGCGCGGACGCACCCCGCGTACTCTCCGGGGGAAGCAAAGTGCTGAATCGCGGCCTGCTCACGGTCCGCGGGCTGTGGGCGATCTTCGCGGTCTCCAGCGCTCTCAGCTGGGGCCTCTCAATCTACCTGTTCACCGCCCGGTCCTGGACGCTGATCGCGTTCGTCCTTCCCGGTTACGTGTCGGGGCTGGTCTACACGCTGCCCCCGATCCGCGCGGCGTACCGGCCGTTCGTGGGCGAGCTGGGCGGCGGGTTCCTCGGCGTCCTTCTGTGCGTCCTCGGCGGCTACTTCGTGCAGATGCTGATGCTGTCGTGGGTCGCCGTCGTGGCGGCGATCGCGTACGCGTGCGTGTGTGTCGCGATGCTCCTCATGCACCACTACCTCGACGTGGAGGCGGACTTGGCGGCGACGCCGCCGAAGCGCACCACCGTCGCAGTCCTCGGTCGGGAGCGGGGCAAGGCGTACGCCGTCGGATACGCCGCAGTGGCGGTCGCGGCCTTCGCGGCGCTGTCCGTGTGGGCACTCCCGTTCTTGGCGGCGATGCCCTTCGTCCTGATTGGGCTCCGAGCCCACACGCGCGTCCGGCCCGACGAGCCCCGGAGCGTCACGAAGGAGGAGCTGACGGTGATCAAGTCCGGGATCGCGGCGGGCCTCGGAGCGGCCGTCGTCCTCGCGCCCGTCCTCGTCGTCGCGCCCTTGGCGGCGGTCGCGGGATACCTGGTCCACCTCAGGCTCGCTTGACTCCGTCGCGGAGCGTCCTCGGGCGAAAACCTGATGCCCTCGACGGGCGTTTGCCCGTGCGAGGCACCGGAGGGAGATGGAGATGTCGAGCATCGGTCCGCAGCCGAACGCCCCCGCTCCGCAACCGCCGCCGGGATGGCCGGTGATGCCCCCGCCAAAGCAATCCGGCCTTCCGACGTGGGCGATCGTCCTGATCGTCCTAGTCGTGGTTGCCGTCGTCGCGATCGTCACGATCTTCCTTGCGGCCTTCCTGTTCCTCCTGATGACGCCGCTGGAACCTCCGAACTCGACCTTGCCGTCAATCGCCTTCGGGCCGGCGGAAGCCGTGACCAACGGGTTCGAATTCCCGGTCGCGGGCGTCACCCAATCGCACGCGGCGCCGAACTACCGTGTTGCGCTCTCGACGAACGGGACCGCGGTCGGCACCGCGCGGACTCTTGCGGCGTCCATTACGTTCGGGCAGTACACGATTACATGGACGGATGTCGGCGGGGAGGGCGATCTCACCGGTGGCGACGTGTTCCGCGTGACCCGCGCCGGCGGGCTTCCCGGAGATACGGAATTCATCGTCACCTTCCTCTGGAGCAACGGGAGCGCCGTCGGTTTGCGGGACTACAGCAGCTAACCGGCGGGGGCTGCAGCATTGACCTCTCTCTTAATGCTCCGGAAGGCATTCCCTCCAGCGTGCTGCGCGAGGTCGGCGCGATCACCGCCAAACCCGGCGACCCGCTCCCCGACGTCCCACTCCCCTCGACGCGCGGCCGACCGCTGAGCCCCGCGGAGTTCCGCGGCCGGAAGCACGTGGTCCTGTACTTCTACCCGCGGAACGGCGCGCCCTACCCGGAGCTCGCCGGGTGCACGGCGGAGGCATGCGCGTTCCGGGACCGGCTCCAGAACCTCCGCGACCTCGACGCGCAGGTGATCGGCGTGAGCCGCCAGCCCCTCGAGGAGCAGCTCGCGTTCGAGGAGGAGAGCCACCTGAACTTCCCACTCCTGAGCGACGCGGAGGGGAAGCTCGGAGGGGCGCTCGGCGTGCCGGAGGTCCGCGCGGGGAAGGACGTGTACTGGAAGCGGGTCACGTTCATCGCGGACAAGCACGGCCTGATCCGGAGGGTCTTTCCGGACGTGCTCGCGGAGCGCCACGCGGAAGAGGTCCTGACCGCCCTCCTCGCGCTCCAGAAGCGGGGGTAGTCCGAACCGCCAAATAGCGCGAGCCCCTTCGCGTCCCCGTGGCGCGCGTCGGCTTCTTGATCAACCCCATCGCCGGTATGGGCGGCCGCGTCGGCCTTAAGGGGACTAACGGAGTCGCGGACGAGGCCGTGCGGCGGGGAGCGGCCCCTGTCGCCGCCGCCAAGGCCGAGGAGATGCTCCGCGCGCTGGCGGTGAGGCCGGAGTCCGCTTCGATTCTGTGGGTCTCGTGCAGCGGCCCGATGGGCGGCGAGGCGCTCGCCCGGGCGGGGTTCACTCCCGAGATCGTCTTCGGCTGCGAGCCGCCGACGACCGCGGAGGACACGAAGCGCGCGTGCACGGAGTTCCTTCGGCGCAAGGTCGAGCTCGTCGTCTTCGTCGGCGGGGACGGCACGGCCCGAGACGTCGCGTCCGTCGTCGGGCAGCAGATCCCGATCGTCGGCGTCCCCGCGGGCGTGAAGATGCACAGCGCGGTCTTCGGGCTCCACGCGGCGAGCGTGGCGGCGATCCTCGCGGACTTCGTCGGCGGGCGGACCGCGACGGTCGACGCGGAGATCCTCGACCTCGACGAGGAGCAGTACCGCGGCGGGAACTGGGTCGTGCGGCTGTACCACAGCGCCAAGACGCTCCACGAGCCCACGTTGATCCAGACCGGGAAGATGATGTTCGAGGAGCTCCCGGAGGCGGAGGCGCGGGACGCGATCGCGGAGCACGTGATCGAGGAGATGGAATCGGAGCCCGGGACGCTGTTCCTGCTCGGGCCCGGGGGCACGCTCGACCACGTGAAGCGCAAGCTGGGGATCCGCGGCTCCCTCCTCGGGATCGATGGCGTCGTCGGGAAGAAGCTCGTGGCGGCGGACCTCGACGAGGCGGGGCTCCTGCGACTGCTCGACGCCCATCCCGCCGCCAAACTCGTGCTCAGCCCGATCGGGGCGCAGGGCTTCCTCGTGGGCCGCGGGAACCAGGAGGTGTCGCCGGCGGTGCTGCGCCGCATCGGACTCGCGAACGTGGTCGTCGTCGCGACGCCGGACAAGCTCCGGCACACGCCGGAACTCCACGTGGACACCGGGGACGAGGAGCTCGACCGCGAGTTCGCCGCCAAGGAGTACTGGTTCGTCGTGCAGGGGTACCACGAGATGAAGGTCCACCCGATCCGGGCGTGACGCACGGAGTCGAGTCGCTCGCGGGGGCGCAAGGTGATGTATGCAGGAAAGTATAATAGTACATGAAAGTATACTGACCGAGATGGCGACCACCGTAAAGATCAGCGAGGGAGCGAACGAGAGGCTGGATCGCCTGCAGGCGAAGGTGCTCCTGCGAACGGGCCGGAAGCTCTCCAAGCAGGAGATCCTCGAGCGACTGGTCCGCCTCGGCCTTGCGGACGAGACGCTCGTCGCTCAGTCGCCGCCAAAGATTCGCTACCCGATCCCCGACAAGGCGTGGAGGAAGCTCCTCCGGAGGGTCGTCTCGGACTGGGGCGTCGTGACCCGAGAGGAGGACATCGACCGGATTCTGTACGGGGGCTCCGATTGACAGTCCTGATCGACACGAGCGTCATCGTGGCCGCCGTCAACGAGAGGGACGAAAAGCACGAGCGGGCCCTGGCCCTGATCGAGGAGATTCGACAGGGGCGGCACGGCGACGCGCTCACGACGGACTTCGTGCTCGACGAGGTCGTCACCGTCACGCTCGCTCGAACCGGCCGCCACGAGAAGGCCGTCCAGGCACTCGACCTGATCCTGCCGCAGGATCCCGACGCCGGGTGGACGGTCGTGGAGTCGGTGGGCGAGGAGGCGTTCTACGCGGCCCTGGACGCGTTTCGCCGGGCCCGCAGGAGGGAGTTGAGCTTCACGGACTGGACCACCGTGGCCGTCGTGCGCGTGGGCCGGGCAGATGCGGTCGTATCGTTC